>Ga0213868_10002248_pt1 | contig 18509 bp, 12 predicted proteins | sample PICome_9_FD_160087 | JGI IMG/M metagenome (GOLD analysis project Ga0213868, IMG submission 160087) | Coastal seawater microbial communities near Pivers Island, North Carolina, United States - PICO127 | ecosystem: Environmental > Aquatic > Marine > Coastal | place: USA: North Carolina...
TACTTCCTTCAAAAGCTTCCTTTCAGTAGTACCGGGACTAATAATTTCCAAAGACAAACCATCACTGCTCCACCTGATGCAATCGTCATAATATTCATCATCTAGAGCGTCCATAAGCTTGAATGAAGTACGATACGTGTTTAAGAATGTTTATGAGTCGTAGAAAAAACAGAATGGTGCGTGGTGAGTAATAGAACAGTCTTCGTTTTATTTACTGAGACAGTCATATGTAGTTCTTCCTTACCTTCACAGGGAATTTGACATTGTGCCCATTCTGAGTAGAAGTTGCTTTGGACATTCCTTTGATTGTCATTATCACGCAAAGAAGCGGTGTTGCAATTATGTTGCAGTCCTACTTAATTTGTGTTTCCACTAAAGCGTTCTTTTTCAATAATTTTCAGAACTCTTGAAAAATTGCAGTTGTGAACTTCTCCGTACATGCCACATGTGGTCATATAGGGCTTTTTAAAATGGTCCTTCAACATAACATTCTCTGGGCTAAGCTATTGCCCTTATAAATAGCCTATCATAGCAGATTCATGTTTTTCTTGATTCTCATTCGTCGGTCCTTCCGTTGGTCAGTACGTACGTAAAATCTGCAAATTTTGGGGCTTCCGTTGGTCGGTACGTAAAATTTGTTTTTTGTTCCACGGAAGAACACGAACCACGAGATGTTTGTGACAGAGCGGAGAGTAACTGACACTTCCTATATTTTTATATCTACAATGGTGAAAAAAGTAAAACCAGAAAAACCACCAGCCATAGACAAGCTTCTAATACCCGCTGTAGGGGTCGTCATTGCGTTTGTTGCCTTTTATTTTATGAAGGGGTTGAATTCAGAGGTAAGATTCCAAGGTTGACACTTTTACACGTGCATCTTATATTTGAAATCTCACTCACACTACGCAAATGAACTTCTCAGATTCCTAGAATTGATGTCACTGATGAGTTAGCTCTGCGTGAGATATTTTTCGGAGAAGGGGAAGGTAAAAACCATGTCACTCTCTGTCATACCATTCCAGAAGATGAATCAAAAAAAGCATTGCCAATTAGCTCCGTATTTCAGGACGCTATGGATGAAATCACAGCTGGGACTACTTCACCTATTGCATCTTTTGCTCTTATGGATTGCGAACACACTCTTCCGTCAGGAAAGAAAATTCATGAAAAGTTCAAGCTTGATTTGAAAAAGAGGCCAACGATATTCGTGTCGGGTAAAGTAGGGCCACCTAAGCAGATTGGTGAAAAACATCTCAAGACTGGACATATGCTAGTGAAAGTACTTAAGGGAATGTTGGAACCACATGCTGCAAAGATTGAATCGAACAAAGACTTCAAGTCCAAATGCTTAAATAAGGATATTTGTGCTCTGTTACTCAAAGGTGGTCCTCCTTCAAATCAGCTGAAGGACGCGTTCAAAAACCTCTTGGTCGAACATGAAGATGTTCAGTTTGCTAGCATAGATTCGAGCAATATGATGCTTATTGGTTTGGAGGAATATTTGCCTGATTTTCAAAAAGGGCAACAGCGTTTTGTTGTATTCAAGAAAATCAGTGGGGGACTTGAAGTGGCCAAGGATGGGAAAGAGGCGCAGGGAAGATTGATTACTAGCATACTTCCTTTGAAGGATTACACTACTAGCTACGAAAGAATGAGTGCTCTTGTCAAGGGAGTCAAGAGTGGATCCAACCAGACGACAAAACTAAGTGCCCTTCCTCAGGTCAAAACTAGGTCGAAGAAGTTAGAAGAACAAGAAAAGGCTAAGAAAGATCGTAGAAATAAGAAGAATGAGCCAAAAGTTCAATCGGGATCGAAAGAAAATGACGGAAGTAAAGAGGGTCGTAGAGCAGAACGTGAAAGGCGTCGAAAGGAACAACAGATGAAGAATCCCAATTACAAAGAAAAAACACCAGAAGAACTTGCTGAATTGGAAAGGAAAAGGAGAGAACGAATGCAAGAGGAGGCTGAAAAGTGGAACGTTGGATCCGAGGATGCTCCTCCAGAGGGAGAATATATTGAAGATGAAGACACGGACAGTTGGGTTGAAGAAGGCGACGAAGACGATGAAGATGTTTTGGATCTTGATTAAATGTCATTCGAAGGTTGAGTGGTCAACAGTTAAATGCTAAAGTAGTGCGCTCTTTTGGCTGAATTAATATATTGTTTTTTCATAAGCTAAACGGGGTGGGAAATGAGGATGACGTGAGAGATTTTTCTGTCATTTTGGAAGCAGCAGACAAAAAGTATCAATGCGTTTCAGATCGAATCTTCCATTTTTAAATACTAATTATGATTCTCCTAAAAAACAGCGTGAACTCTGAATCTTTTGTGATGGAATATGGAATTACTCAATGAAAGAAAAGACACGTATTACGTATTCTCTATTAAAAAATGCCCCACTACCAGTTCTCTTTAGCTGACACGGATAGTATTGAACGGTTCGTGAACCCTCATCGTTTTTCAAACACAAAAACACACAGTCTGAATAAAGGGTGTTAATGCGCTGCTATTCATTCATCATAATTGTTTTCAATATACTTTCCTTGCGAACCAACGCATTTCAATCATCGTTTAGGACAGTTAGAAATCTATCTACCTCTCTTAAAATGACCAATGCAAATCCTCACAAACGAAGTAAACTTGATATTCCCAACTCCACAAAACTGATTGGAACTCACAGTGGCACATTTCAAGCAGATGAAGCACTCGGTGTTTGGCTGCTACGTCAAACGCCAACTTACTTTAATGCTCCTGTTCTGCGCTCTCGTGACATGGAAGAACTGAAGAAAGCTGACATTGTCATTGACGTGGGGGGAATCTACGATCATTCGATGCTTCGTTACGATCACCACCAAAGGGGATACGACGAACGCTTCTTTGATAAAGTTCGTCATAAAGATGGTGTCGAAGTGAAAACTCAGAGGTGTACAAAGCTTAGTGCGTCTGGATTGGTGTATAGGCATTATGGTAAAGAAGTGATTGCAAATCTGTATCCTTCTCTGTCCGAAAAGGATCTTGAACTTGTTTATGTCAAGATGTACGACACCTTCATGGAAGCCATTGATGCAGTAGATACGGGTGTTGAGCAAGTACCTGACGGATGCGAGTTGGTGTATAAGGACTGTACTGGTTTATCCCGCAGGGTTGCTCGTTTCAATCCAAGATGGAATGAGGATCCACAGCCTGATGTGGATGCGCGATTTGAACTAGCGTCTGCTTGTTGTGGAGATGATTTCCTGCAGGTCCTTTCTCAAATTGTTGAAAGTGATTTACCTGCCAGATCTTTTGTAGAGCAGTCTGTATTGGATCGATTGAATGTTGATTCTTCAGGTGAGATTATCAAACTTTCGAGTGGTGGTCTACCTTGGAAATCGCATTTGTATGAGTTAGAAAAGGAGTACAAAATTGATCCATTGGTCAAGTTTGTTCTTTACACCGATCAAGCTGGAATGTGGAGAGTACAAGCAGTGACTGTAGAAGGGCAGGCTTTTGAAAATAGATTGGGATTACCTGAGGAATGGCGTGGAGTTCGGGATGAGGACTTGACCAAAGTTTCTGGTATTCAGGGAAGCAAGTTTTGTCATGCTGCTGGATTCATTGGTGGCAATGAAACCTTTGAAGGGGCACTCGAAATGGCAAGAGTAGCACTTACTAGAAAATAATATGTGATATTGGCTACATGAAACTCATAGTATAAGGAAAAAATCTATTCGATCAGCTATATTTTTTTATAAAATAGGCATACTGTTCACAACACATCTGATGCGTCCCAAGGATCTTCGAGAGAAACGATCTCTCCCATCAATCGAAACTCCTTCCATTCAGAATCAAGATAAGGAAATTTCGTCTCCATCGACGAAAGATTCGTCTTATTGTGAATTGCAAAGGAAGCACATCAAAGACATATCTCATCAGAAACTTTTAGCCGAATCAAGGGATCGTGAAACATTTGAAACGGATGAAATTTTTCGAAATGACGATGATGAAGATAGAAGCAATGATTCGTACGAAGATCCAATTGATCCAAAGAAAATAACTTTATCGTCGGATGTGCTTCATTTGTTTGGATCGGTCGATGATAAAGATTTGATAGACAAATCCGGATTGGGTATTGAGCCAAAAATGAATTCATTTCGTAAAGCAAATCATTTCGATGGATCCAATGCAAAACAAGACAACTCCAATTTAATCACATCAAACTACAGTCCTTCTGGCGGTCATAAACTTCAAACCGCCATAAAGAATACACTTGCAATAGACCAATGGATAGAGACTGTGTACAATTTACATCGTTCAAAGCCTGTCGTTTCTTTCGAATACAGTCATCCCATGCCTTCGATGGACGAAACATTGAGTATTTTTCCTGAAACAATGAGAGAAGCTCTTGAAGCAAGTGAAAATGAAAATGGTGATGGATTGGAAACATCTCTTGATCCTACGTTAGATGTTTCATTGGAAGATTATATCAGAATGGTTTGCGTCATTTTAGACATTCCAGTTCGAGATGGTTATCTTATTGAGAGTCTTCATTACTTATTCCACGCATATGTCGAAGTTCGATCAAAGAAGGATGCTATCTCCGACTATAAAGTGAGTGGTTTTTAGTTGAATTCGTGCAACAGTTACAATTGAAATGGTGCCGATGATCTATTGGATTTATGGTCATTGGTCATTTTGATAAACATCATAATATTTCTCTTCCCTTTCCCTTTTGCTCCGATTTTTCTGTGGTATCCACCACTACCCCTCATTTTTGCCTCCACTGCCGTCTGCCGTCTCATAACTCATAACTCATAATTCATCCACACTCCACACCTTTCGTATCTTGAGCTGCACTTACGATCCCATTTGCTTGCGATTGATTCATTCATAATAAAATCAGTAGTGTATATCCAAGTTTATCGGAGCTATTTATAACTAAGTCAACTGATAGTTTATCTCGGTCGAAGAAAAAAAACTCCTGTTGGCTGATATTTTTTTCGTTCACTACGCTTCAACGCCTTTTCCCACGAAACAAAAACAGTTTTCACTCTTCCTCTCTTCCACTCTTCCTATCTCTCTTCCCCTCTGTCTTTCTCTTACTTAGGGAACTTTCACTAGATACAACCCAGTCCTTCGATTCAATTGAGAAGTTTCATACTTAGTCTCGAGATTGTCCTCTTCTTGCCCAATCGTTCCCTGGTTTCCCTCATAATCGAACATTTTCAAAAACGAATTAAATATCATTATTCATGCAATCGAATCCTCCAGATATCAGTGCGTCGAACACAGACATTCGTGTCCCTCGCAAACATCAGTCACCTCAAGATACTACTGGCGGAGAACAGCTGTCTTCGTTACTTCTTTCTTCTGCCCCTCCTCCATCGTCATCATCGACTGGAGTCCCCACGGAGAATGGATTCTCACTTCCTCCTCCGACGAGTAATGGGGCCACTAGTGTAGGAAATAATAATTTAACGGGTTCCACTCTGTCTCTTCCTTCTGGTGTCGTTATACCAGCTGGAATCGATTCAAACGTTCTTTACTCCAGCGAACGCATCATGTCCATGTTGATACAGCTTTCTCCGCCTCAGATTCAAGCGGCTTTGAATGAGTTTGATGAAGCTATCCGAAACAAAGGTGATAAAGTCAGGAATATTCAAGTAAGTGTGCTCTCCAATCCATCGATTCTGAAAGTCTTGGTTCTTCGTTGTTCTGATTCATTCATTCTTTCCTTCTTGTTTCTAACTTCCAAATGATGCATTGTTTAGGCTTACTTCATTGGGGTTCTCAAGCGTTATGTTTCTGTGAATTCCAAGGAGAAACAGGGTGGACAGAAGGCAATGGGAACAAATGTTGCCCCAAGTGTTTCCACCATCTTACAAAATATGGTTTCTTCCGGTTTCTGTACCCCAAATGATCTGAGCGAAAAAGTTATGGCCAAGGTACAAATGCTTTCCGAGCAAGAAGCCATCATGGCTTTGAATGAGCTCAGCTCCGTCCCACGAGAAACTATTCGTAATTTTCCTAGTTACATGATGGGTATTCTCAATCGTTACATGCGAGGTGAGAGTGGTGCCAATGCTTCGAAGCAGGGTCAGAATCGTCAACAGCAGCACTCCAGAGGATCAAGGCCGGAACGACCAAGAACTAACGGTGATAGATATGGGCGTCGAAGTAGTAGGTCAAGTTCACCTGGTGAGCGAAGGCATCGCCACCGACGTCATCGTAGCCGCTCACCGTCATCGGACAGGGATTACCATCGTCGAAGCAGGAGGGATCGATCAACGTCTCGGTCTCGGTCTAGAGATAGATATGACGATCGAGGTAGAGATAGGAGAAGAAGATCTCGATCACAATCTCCCAGATATAGAAGAGACGACAGGTATGATCACGACTCAAGACGTGGGAGTCAAACTATGAATGTTAATCCATCAGGGACTAAAATGGTTCAACAGTTTGGTATTCCTCCACCTCCACCACCGCACTTTGCTTCTCAACAACATATCCAACCATCACAAATGCATCATGTACAGCAGCAGCCCATCATGCAAATGCATCAGCATCAGCAGCCGATTTGGAGTAATCTAGGAGGTCAAGCACCCCCGGCTCAAATCTTTAATGCACCAGCTTCGGCTCCATCTTACTCTGCTAATCCAGCATCTGAAGTTAATGGTCTTCCAGTAATAGATATCCTTGGTATTGCTGAAAGAGCAGCTGCAGCAATTGGAAGCATGAGTGGTGCTACAACGCGATTGAATCCAACTTCGGACCCAAGGGACCCCAGAGCGCAATTGTCTACTAATGTTGACCCTAGGCAGAATGTATCTCAAAGTATGTACGCTCCTCAAATTTCTTCAGTCCAGCCTCAAAACAGCTCAACTCAGAGACAGGAACAGTATAATGACACTCGTGACGACGTTAAAATTTCTGATTTGTCTCCAATGCTCCAGTACTCCATCTCCAATCTAGTGTCAACTGGTCATTTGGACATTAACCCTGGAGGAAACGTGTGCCGGCTCTTGAAATCTATGCCAGAACCCTTGTCTTTAGGTTGTTTGGAGAAGTTTTCCGGGATTGACAGCTCAACTATGCGATCAAAGGAGGGATATCTTGTGGGTATACTAAAAAAAGCTCAGGCGAATGGAAGAGTCGTCTAAGCGGGTATCTTTCGATTTCATAAAAATTACTTCGGAAATAAAAAAGTAACTACTTAGGTACTCAAGATATAGGACTTAATGGTTTATTATACAATTTAGAAATCATCCCAACCATCGCCTACATCTAATGGAAGTTTCTTCACTGCAACTTTTTCTATTTTCAATGAGGACCCCTTTGAAACCTGAGTCTTTGCACTAATTATCGGGCGAGCCCTAATGGGAGCCTTCTTGTCTAATACACTGAAAAAATCATCCTCGTCGTCAGCAATTGCGAAAGAAGGGATTAAGCTCTTTGGCTTTTCTCCATTGGATTTAGGTGAATCTACATCAAATTCGTCATCGGACCATCCTGTGCTTGTTCCTCCTACTCCTGTATCATGAAGACTGATGGAAGAAAATGCCGGTATGGACGGTGTGGATTTAGCGACGGTAGGATTTGCATTAGAAGGAACAGTGAAAGCAGCAGGTTCTAAAGAGTTCATACTCTCTGATGATTGCACATTTGATACTGCTGGAACTTGTGCTGTGGTGTCGGCTTTCGCAGAGCTTGATATCCAAGAAGATAATCCAGAAAGGTATGAAGATGATGATGACGGAGCAGGTGCGACTCCTCCTGAGATTGTTGCACCCGATGAAGCTTGGGAACCAACACCATTAACTGATTCTCTGGCTGCATGTTGCTCTTCTTCGCTCATTTTATCTCCTAGTTTTCGAAGTATGCTTAATAATTCTTCAATGACGCGCATTGCCTCGTGTCTGACATCCTGATTACCGTCAACAAGACTTGGAACAATCGCAGGCAACACTTCAGTTGCCAATTTCTTCTCTTCAAAATAAGTTCGACATAAATACACTGATTTTAGCCCAGCCAGTCGACATGGAACAAATGGGTCGGACATGGATCTTGTAAACGCTGGTAAAATCAATTTTGATCTGGCCATTTGAGATAAGTTCGGTGCAACTTTGCTTATAAAAATAACAGTGTTTGTCCTGATACTATCCTCGGTATCACTTTGCAATCTAACTAAATACCTTGTCAACTTTTCCAAGTTTGGTTGAGTTAAATATGGAACCAAAATAACTGCACTCTTGAGTGTTAGTTCTCGAAGAGGAGTACTGGTGTCTGCGAATCCAGAGACCATGTTTTCAAAAACGACGCGATTCAGAGTAGCATTATCCAAACGTTCGCTAAACATTGAAATTCGATTCAGCATTGCTCCTCGAATAGCTCGATCTGCAACCTTGAATAAAAGGTCAATCGCATTGGACAGAGATGCTTGAAACTCTTCCTTCGATAAATGATCTGATGCGATATTGAAGAGAATGGGTAACAATGAGAGACACTCACGTTTGGCCACGTCTTGGGTAAGAGTTTGATCTGACATTGTGATTGTTGTGATTGTATGTTGCAAAATAGGCAGGATCTTATACTTTGCAATTCGACTTGATAGAATCTTTTTCTGGAACAAGTCAGGAAGCGATTTCCAAAATGAAATCTTGCTTTCGACATCTTGTGTCGCTATACCATCTAAAAACATTTGAGCCTCCACGTGTGGTGAACTAAAGATAGGACACTTTGACAAAGGAAGGATACGAGGACGAGTCGCTATGGAAGGAGTACAAAGTCTTTGGACTGCCTTTTCTAACTTTTGCGGAAGACGTCCCGATGTCCCCGCACCATAATGTTGATAAATGGAAGGTAGAAGTATTCCCATGGAATATGAGTCCATAGCATGTACAGGTGAAGACGATATTACATCCCATCGTCCTTCTATTCTTTCAGGACTGCGATAATCCTTAGGAGTAACATCTCGTTCATAATGTCTGAAATGTTGCGTTGGTCCACTAGCTCCATCGGCAATGCCAACCGGAGTCAATAAGTGAAAAGCAGATAATTTCCAATCTCCACCGGCTGTGACGAAGATTGCGTATGGGCATAGGTTACCATGTGCAACTTTGGCTGTGTTGTGTAGAAAATTGACAGCTTGAATAATACAGTAAATGCCCCAAGCGACTGCATCAGCTCTCTGATCGTCCGTCAAATCCGAATCCTTTCCCAGTTCATCGAGATAATCGTCCAATGGGACACAAGCTTCTGTCACGATGATCAAATCTCCAGTAGTCGCAGTCTGCTGCTTGGCTTCGGCTCCTCCTCCTCCTCTTGGTTCATTGCCATCTGGGAAATCCGTGTCCAGGGTGGCGTGTACAGAAAGGATATGAGGATGCAATAACGTTTTGCACTTTTTATAATGATGCAAGGCGGGAAATATTTGAGTCAGACTCGGATCATTTGCATTCGAACCTCGGATAAGTGGAGTTTTTACAAGGATGCTCTTTTCTCCTTTGAAGACCGTCACCTGCTTTTTATCGGATTTACGCGCTCCCCTGTGTATGGAGAACCCGTAGGATCCAAGTCGACTCGCTGGATGCGTTTCTTCTCCTATCGTGTATGGGAGCGCTGATGCTGCATTTCCCATAGTTGATTAATTCTTGTAACAACCACAATGAATTGGTGGATAGGATAATTGCTCCTTGAACAATAAGAGTGCCTGTTTGATAGCTGGTAGCTGGTAGGTGGTCGCTAAAATTCTCGATAGCACTGTTGTACTTACGTACATATGGCACAGATACGAAAGCGTTCGGACCCGTATCCATGAATGTTTACCAAATACATAATGGCTTGAGAGCATTTTTTGTTTGAAAACAACAACAATTTTGTATAGAGGTTTGAAGAAACCTCGAATGTTGATCTGTAAACAATATGTCGAAGTGAGAAATCGGAGGCGAAATTCGTGAGTGAGATGAAGACAAGTTCTCTTTTTCTTTTTAGCTACATGAATTCAATTATTTCATTCAGCTCTTCACTACACCAAAATCAAAATTCAAATGTATATTTCCTCTATTGCCTTCCCTACAGGAAGCTCATCATAAACAATTGTTTGGAAAAAACCTACATTCGTGTTTTATCCATTGTCAGAGGATTGTGCAACAAACAATGGGATAGACGACCTATTTGAGTAGGTCATCCAATGTGTCATTGATGTACACAACATGGCTGTTGAATATATTGAATATCTATGATTGACATCGTATGAATACAACAGAAGTGATATGTGCACGATATGGATATGTATTTTTCAGTTGCATTTGTTTCCGTCAAGTAGGATTTGGAACCCTTTTCCTACAGTTTGTTCGCTATATCTTCGTCCATCTTGTTTGATTTTCGAATTCTACACAATGTCACGTATATTCATCTAGCTAGAAAGGATCTTTTTGTTGATTTTCAAAATAAAAACATAGAATGGATTATCGATTGATTCGGCATTGAAAGTTAAGAGTAGTAGACCGTCAAGGGGGAAATGGAAAGACACTAGCGAACCCTAACAATGAGAACCTTCTATTATCCATCTCAACACCGCCATCCACCATATCAATTAGACACTTTTACTTGCTGTCAGTAATTCTACTATTGCTCAAAACCCACAAAGGAATACTATCTTAATATCTTTACAAATGCTTCCTATAAACATGCTCTTCTCTCTGTTTCTATTATCACCCAGTCTAGGTGCAGCCTTTTTGTCAAGGAGCTACTCCTGCTGCTGGGGACAAAAATTCTTCAACATTAATACCTCCTCCTTATATCAGTCATCTCAAGAGTCAAACGAGGTTTTATCTATCATCGGTGTCGTAGCTCCACTGGTATACATTGGATTTTATCCATGCCTGGGCCTTAAATTTCCTCATCTAAATCCAAAGCATAACTCGATTCATTTCGTAGTAGACACGGGTGCGAATGTAAACTCAATCAGTAAGGATCTTGCAAACAAACTTAATCTATCGGTAGTGAAGAAAAAGGAAGATATTCCACTTCTAGGTTCTGCAGGTGCAGGTGGATCATTGCCAGCAGGAGATTTTGTCATGCTAGGGGATTGTCAACTCAGTGGCATGCCCAAGACTCAAGAAAACGTCACTTTCATGACTAACTTAACTGCGGCGGCTATGGATTTGGGTATCGCTGAACAGATTGGTGGTGGATTACTTGGGACAATGTTTTTATACTCGTTTCCAGCAGGTGTAGAATTTGATTGGTATGGAACGGATGGTGATCCTCCAACGTTTATTTTTTACTATGGAAAATCTCTTCCCGAGGATGCAAAGAAAAATGCAAAGTGTGTCCATCTTGAGAAAGATTCGTTCTTTGGGATTCCAACCATCTGGGTAAATATCAATGGTGTTGATTTAAGGGCTATTATTGATACAGGATCACCCATCACAATCATATCACCGTCGGCAGCAAAAAAAACGAACATCGACAGGCGACCATCCGAAGATGATGCTGGAGAAACAATCATCAAAATCAAAGGTATCGATAATGGAATTTTGGGACTTTCTCAAGCACAAGACAATGTGTCTATTCATATAGGAAATGATATCACTTTGGCAAATATGACGACTGTATTTGTGGGGGAACTGCCTGGGCTGTCATCTGCTGGTAGGTTTTCCTCGTCTCCATACCCTGAACTTCTCTTAGGACTAGACGCTTTACGACATACCTATCGAACCATATTTCGTCTGACGGAAAATGAAATTTGGTTTGAACCATTACCTGATGTCAAAATGAATAAGTAATATTTGTTATGAAAAAGAAAGTATGCAACTTTGCTTAAAAAATGATATTTAGAATCATGAGAGCGTCAGAGCGAAATGCCTCCAGTAGTCACGGATAGTGTGATCCTTGGTACCTGTACCCAGGATCCAAACCTCTTCCTGACTACGAAACGAATGAAAGAATGAAAGAATGAAGCATAAGTAATTCCAATTTTCAATTCGTCTCATGAAACATATCCCCATAAAGTGGATCCCACTCATCGTTACAACTACTAGACTCGTATCGTCATCTGCTCTCAACACTCACAAAATGTCTCAAAAATCCATCAAAGAAATCTGCCGAAAGCCTCCCGCGCACTGGGTCGGCGATGGTTTCCACGTATTCCCAGTCTTTGCGAACAAAGCCTTCACTTCCGAACTTTCCCCCTTTCTCATGTTCGATTACGCAGCTCCTAAGGTCTTCCCACCTTCTACTAGCTCGAAACGACGTGGAGTCGGTCAGCACCCTCACAGAGGTTTCGAAACTGTCACAATTGCATTCCAAGGGGAAGTAGAACATCGGGATTCGACGGGTAACTCGGGCGTGATTGGACCGGGAGATGTTCAATGGATGACGGCTGCCAAGGGAATCATTCATGAGGAATTTCATTCCACCAAGTTCTCAGCACAAGGTGGACCCTTTGAAATGTGCCAACTTTGGGTGAACCTTCCCAGTCATAAGAAAATGACAGAACCGAGATATCAGCCGATTTTGAATAAGGATATTCCCAAAGTTCCATTGCAATCCATTTCCAATGGTAGTGATGGAGATGTATGTACGGATAATGAAGATGGATGGGTGCGTGTGATTGCAGGCGATTTCAATGGAACGAAAGGCCCTGCTATGACATTTACACCCGTCAATCTATGGGATATTGGGTTGACAAAGAAAGATAAGGAATTTGAATTAGTTTTTGAAGAAGGTCATAACACCCTTGTATTTGTAAGAAGAGGAAGTGTTGAAGTGCAAGGGAAAGCTCTTGGTTTGGCAGATGTTGCAATCATGGAGAAGGCAGGACGAAAGCTCACTGTCAAGTCTACACAGGAGGATACGTCTTTGTTAATTTTGAGTGGTGAACCTATTGATGAACCTATTGCTGCACGTGGACCCTTTGTTATGAATACCAATTCCGAATTGTCGGAAGCTATGCGTGACTATCAGTTTGGAATGAATGGATTTGACCACTTTGATTAAACTTCGTTTTATAAAATATTATGGTAACTCTCTCTTTTTTTTTAAATAAAGTGTTTCAAAGTGTAAATAGACCAGAGGTTTGTTCAGTTTATAACAATGTTACAGATTATAGATAGTCCTAAGTCCTAATCAAATTCTCCAGAGGGTGCATGCGCTTGTTACGTTTTGGGTCACTGAAATGTGGGTACGATTTATCCACCATTGTGAAGTCCCATTCTAGTGAATTGTTGTGGGTTGAACAGAGATTTAAAATTTTAAATCTCCTTCCACCAATAATCATATTCTCATTTAGCTGGATATTTGATTGATTGATTCATGATTCAGCTTGAATACTAACTATACTCACCATTTACTAATTTGAGTGACCCAACGAATGACCCAACTAGGGTTAGGGTTATGCCTTTTGATCGTTAGTATCGAGTGAGTCAGTCCACGTATCACCTTCCTTGTAACATCTACGAGGTCAGATGTAGCCAAAAGTTCACGCCCGGTTTTTTCAAAAACCGCGAAAAACGCTGAAAATGCACGAGAACTCTCACACAAAAAAACTACAACGGTCAACAACAGACTCATCACTTCAAAATCACACCACACCTCTCACGACAATTAATAATCATCACAATATGCTAAATACAATATGAGAAGATAGGAAATGGAAAAGATCGGGGATTGGGGCTTGATTTCGTGAGTTGTAGCAGTAAATACATGCAAATCGGGGCTATAAACGGCAAAATACAAAGTTATGATTTATGAACCTTTGGAGGCTCAGGGGCACCTCAAATATGCTCTTATGATGACAAACTGTGGATTTATGATAGAAATGCAAATTATATTTGCATTGGAGTGAGTTTTGGAAGGTTTCAATGATGTGAGATTTGTATTGATACATTTTCGATTGGAAATACAGGGAAAATACAGGGAAATTACTATGTAATTGGTCTGTATCAAAACGGCCCAATTTCATACAAAACATTACTCCAAGCAATCTTGTCAAGTTAAATGTAGTAAGAATAAGCAATTTTTTTGGTTCGAATACCTATTTATACCATCTGATTGATGTTAATATACGCAATATAAGTTAATTAATGCTAGCGTGATTTCTCGTGGATTTTCAGCGTTTTTCGCGGGCTTCCCAAAAAACCGGGCGTGAACTTTTGGCTACAACGGACCTCGTACAATCTACACAGACAGAGTGACTTACTGTTCAGATTGAGATAAAGTCACCATGTTCCATCTGAATATTCCATTGAAGATATTCTTAATTGTTTTCTCAATTTTGACTGTCATTTTCATCTTTAGCACCACTATCGAGCTCGAGAGTTTCGAAAAACATTTGTCCAACGCAAATGTCGGTTATGAACATCATGGCAGCAACAGTAGTACTACAAATACAGAACTTTACACGAATTTTACAAATCAGATATTCGATCTACAAGAACAACACAATCAGGATATAGAAATGATACAAAAACTGACCGCCCAAGTCGAAGACCTTACAAAGTCAAACACCTCACTGACCAAACAAGCAAAAGAGTTCGCGGTGGAGATTGAACAATTGAAACAGAGTCTCGTACAAGAAGAACAAGAAGGAAATAACCTAAACGAAAACGATTCTGAAAACAAGGCTCAAGATAACACGAACACGTCCATGGTGGAGGAAGAGAAGTCACTATATGAAGCTCATGAAGTGTGCTCTTATCTTCCTAGTCCGTCGTTTTCTGCTTCACAAATTTGGTCGCAGTATTTATCTCGGATATTCTCTGCTTCCATAAATCCTTTTAAACCTGCATTGGAAACAGACGAAAACAAAAAGATTACAGAAAATCTATTGATGAATGAGCTGACCGCTGCTAGGTTTCGTAGAGCAATTCGTCACTTACCAACTTTTAAGCATGCTTCAGTAAAGAATATTTTCAATATTGTTGAAAGACGATTTCAAGATCCACAAAACAACCCACCGCTGAGAATAGCAGTATTCGGTGGAAGTGTCACTATAGGAAGAGGATGTGGAGAGAATAAGAGAGCGCAGCAAGACTTGAAATGTGCATGGCCTCAACGTTTTGAACTTTTGGTGAATCAGTTCTTTGGTAAAGAGATTATCAAGGTTTACAATCTTGGCATCGGAGGAACTACTTCTGATACCGCATCTAGAATTATTGAATACTGGATGTACAATGATCCTGCTTTATATCGAAATGGTCCTGATGTTATTATTAATTCATACTCTACGAATGATTCTCTTCCACCGTGGATTGGCAGCTCACGAGTGACCATGACTACACATGACGTGATTGGACTGACATCAAACACGCAAATGCGTGTTATTCAAAACTTTCTTCGGACTGCTTTGATGTCCAAAAGATGCGATATTCAACCTCTTGTCCTACACGTGGACGATTACTTGGGACCTCAACAAGAGCAAGTGCTCGGAGAACTATCTTATATATCGGTTCTCACTCAATTAGCTAAATGGTATGATACTGGAGTTGTCAGCTACCCAGAAGTGGTTCGGGATTTGGTGTACAAGAATGCATCAGATCGTACGTTTTTCAACAAAGATGATGTCCATTATGGCCATTTCGCACATCAGACAATTGCTTGGTCTTTGGGATTTTCCTGTATCGAGTTACTAAGTAATTACTGCGACGATGAATACCACAGGCGTTCTAGTATCTCTGGATATAGGAACAGAACTCGTAATTCGCTTCCACATGATCCGCCGAATATAGAAGTTCATCCTCCTATCCTTCCTCCTCGACTAACTGATAGCCTACTCCTGCGCAATGTTACGGAAGAGTTTCAGGCTGCTTTAGATTCAAGCAATAGCACTGAACTTGGTTCCAACTCCTGTTCTTCTATCTCAAAAGAAAATCCAGTGAATCCATGCGAAATTGCTTGGATCTCTACCCCAGGAGGTTTCGGTATTCAGCAAATTCAAAATTTCATGAATCGATTTAGCACCAATAATACTGGGTGGGAGGTTGAGGTGAACGGTGCTTCAGGATGGTCGAACAAGCTCGGATGGGCTACTAATAAGCCAAATTCTTCATTTGCTCTACATTTTCCAAATGTTGGAAAAGATCTGAATACGCTAACAGTAGCATATTTAAAATCATACGGTGAAAGGTGGGAAGGAAGTAGTTCCAAATTTTCTGGTATAAAACATGATGGTTCTGAAAACAAAACAGTGTTTGTTCATGAAATTAGCGGCGTGCACAATTTAACTGCGTCTCTGACAATGATAGAGCAGATCTCGTTTTCAGAGACTGTTCGGAAAGGAGAGAGCCTAGATGTGCAAGTTGATCTCATTTCGGGTGAAACATTTAAGATTTTGGGCTTGATGTTGTGCGCATTCTAGAGAGAGAGAGCGCGCGAAGTCGTAATCGTAGCTGCTTTTGATTATAAGAAACTTTTCGTGTTACTGGGATATGGAAACTCGATGTAATGATGTTTTGATGACATGAAAAAGACTGATTTCCTTCTCGCTCTTGCCAAAATGACACCCATAAAACTGAAGCTACTGTAATTTGGGATGAACAGGGCATCACATTCTCCTAGTGCGAAAACATCTGATACTGCTTCTGCCATGGCCGCGTTCTTTTGCTCAACACTCAAGACTTTATTTGTCGAACTGCCATGCTCTCCAAACCATACACCATTCTCGGGACGAGGAAGTTCTTTTCCAGGTTTAATCACTGTCCAATTATGATTGTTATTCTCTTCAAACCATGTTCTTGCATTTAAATTATCACTGGCAACGAATATACTAACATTGAGGTATGGTTTACCAAACTTCGTTCTACTACTTTTCTCTTGTACGAAATCGTTCATGGTTGAAAAAGTGACGTTTAGTGTCTTTGCAAAGTCAATATGTCTCCATGGTTTTGAAGCCCAATCCTCTGTTTCATTGTTACCTTCTCTCACATGAACACATAAAGTCAAGTCTGAATTTTGCATCTGCTCTCGTATGGGTGCCAAAAATGACAAAACAAGAGGGCTTAATGCATCGCTTAAAGATTTACTCACTGACTGTGCCAATGGCATATCGAAGAGATCTTTCATGTTGTCACTAAAATGAGTATAGGACGTTACTTCCCCAGAAGGCATTGCACCCTTCTTATGCTGAGTCATGGATGAATGTTTCCACTTGCCGGGAAAAGAATTTGGATAATGCTCGGGCATCCTTGTCTTGCTACCAATAACATTTTCAGTATTGTTGAATATATAATATTCCATGAAATGTCCTTCCAATTAGCATAAATTAATCTTCTTTGACTGATACCATAAATGATGGTTGGTATGTTTCGAGACAAACGGTGTCCTATCCCGCAACATGCACCGAAGGAAAGGGGAGCGAGAGTAAGATTTGGTTTCGGAAGGTTCATGTAGATAATATCTTGTCCAGAATGATCCTGGTCGTCTTGACCTTCTTGAACATCATATCCAGATACTGAAAATGAGGATGTTGTCAAAGCCGAAGAAGAGATAAGTCTGACCAGGCTTCTCCCACCGTAAAACTGTCTAACGAGAAAGGAAACACAAATAATTAGAAGAAATACTATGAGACGAGGAGTTTTGATTCTTCTAGTAGTAGTACTAATTCAGTCTGCGCTGGTACTACTACAATTCGTCTGCGATGTCATCTTTGTTTAGATTGGTTCCTCCTCGTTCGAATTAAGTGTGGAAGAGTGAGTCTGTGATTGATGGACGGAAATTCTTTCTCTACTCTAATACAATTAGAAAAAGTACAATGTAATTATGTTGGTGTCGTTTCGTTCCGTCTCCCGTCGTCCCAATTGAGAGTTCTCTGTACTGAGTGTACTCTTACTCACTTCGGGTGTTGGGATGGGAGAATAAGTGGGGGCTGCAGTGGGGGCTGATCTACACACGCGAAAAATGTGCAACGTTGCACATTTTTTTCCCCCCGCGCATTTTGTTAGTAAAAACACCAAATCAAGTCGAATTACCACACTAAATCATTTGACAAATTTTTAATACTAACTATTATTCTATTTCCATTGTCCCCACCCCTTCTTCAATATCTTCGGATGTATCTGGTTGGTGAAATTCATTCATATCGATGTCTTCAAACCCCTTATCCCACACTCCAGTGAAGGCCTCGAACCCAGGATTTTGAGTTATATTATCAGAACATAACAAATGCATATGCTCGCATCGGAAATATGTTGCAAAAGTAATATCCATATATAGAGTAAGTGTTCTGATTTATAGATAGGGAATACAGGTCTATGCTTCAATTGAATTCAGCATGTGTTACATCATCCAATATTAGGAAAATGGTCCAGGATGGAACTCGACTTCGATCTTATTTCGTCTCGACCACGACAAGTACCTGTGTTAGCATCGGCAATATATCACAAAAGTAGTATCCACATATAGAGTAAACGTTCTTAAAGTATCGATAATGAATATACATCTATACTTCGATTGCATTCGCTCTATATTACTTCGTCCATTATTGGGAAAATGGTCCAGGATGGAACTCGACCTCGATCACGGCCTTATTT
>Ga0213868_10002250_pt1 | contig 18502 bp, 13 predicted proteins | sample PICome_9_FD_160087 | JGI IMG/M metagenome (GOLD analysis project Ga0213868, IMG submission 160087) | Coastal seawater microbial communities near Pivers Island, North Carolina, United States - PICO127 | ecosystem: Environmental > Aquatic > Marine > Coastal | place: USA: North Carolina...
CCTCATTTTTCCCAGCGAGAAATCGTAGAAATTGTTGCGGTTTTATCGCTTTATGGTTTTCTCAATCGCTGGAACAGCACACTCAACACCGAACTAGAGGCAGCTCCCGCCGACTTTGCACAATCACTCGCCGCATTCACCACGACTCAGCATGGGTAAGTCTCATCGAGACACCCAATCAGCTACCCGCCACCTGAACCTTGTCGAAATGCGCCTCAAGCAGATCGCTCCCCAAGGTGGAACCATCGTTGTTGCCCAGCTTAATCGCGGGCCATGCACCTGAGGCAAAAACAAACAACACCCAGGCACCCTCAGGGCCTGCTACTAAGGGGCCGTAGCCTCGGTTAGCCAATCCAATGCGAATGTCTCCCGCGGCATGCCACGTGGCACCGACACGCTGTGACCCTTCCAAAATGATTTCGGTGTAATCGCAATCATGAGTATGCGCCTCAATGGTGCAACCAGGCGGATAATAGACTTTGAATACGGTAGGGGCGGCTGGGCTTGTGGGGTCTCCCACTCGGTACATGGAAGACACCACGCCTGTGGGCAATTCGACTTTATCGAGGTCTTCCCACGACAGCGCATAATGACCTTTTTTTTCGAGTATCTGTTTCACCTCTTGGTCTGTTTTTTGCGACACGTTGCTTTCCCTCGTTGAGTCATCTGCACCATCATTGCGAAAGCCCGGCGTGAGCGCAACACCCGCGACGCTGTGCCTTTATCAGGATTGAGATACCTCCTATGGTGCCTCTTGCGCCGCGATTGCCCTCATCGCGCGCAGCCCCCGCCAGACTAATAACGCGGCCAGTGGCAGGAAAATAGCGGCAATCAGTGCTAACGACTTACCGACCGCGATGTCGCTTTGAAACACATAATCACTGACCAACGCCACGCTCGAAGGCCCTAATGCTAGGCCAATCAGATTGGTTGCCAACACGTAGCACCCCGCCATCAGTCCACGAAGCTCATTGGGCGACGCATTTTGTAGCCCCGTCGCAAACAGTGCCAATGGAAAGGTCACCCAATAGCTCGCGAATGAAATAAAAATAAGTGCCGAGGTCAGCGATGATGCTAAGCCTGCGCCGATTACGAACGGAATGAGCACAAGGATACTGATGAAAATCACCACCAATGGCGCTTGCTCAGCATTGACTCTGGCAGACATCCAGCGCGCAAAAATTGGCCCACTTAGGACGCCAGCGGAACCCGCAATCAGGGCGATGGCGCCGTAATAGCGGCCCGCTTGAACAATGTCGAGTTCATGTACCCGGACCAACAAACTGGGGATCCACGCCTGCAAGGAGTACAGCACCAGTACGATAAAAGGTGCGCCGAGTAGGTAGGCACCAAACAGTTGCCTGCGCGGCCATACATATTGCCCCACCCGCTTCCAAGTCATCGCTTCAGATTCGTTAGTCAACCGCTCTTGTCTGATAGGCTCTTTGAGGAGCGGTAATAGCAGCGCGATCAACACCCCGGGCAATGCGACGAGCATAAACGTCAGCTGCCATGGCGCAATCACGCCCACTATCGGGATTGTGATCTCCCCCAGCTCACTGGCCCAGCCAATCACCTCTGCACCCAGCAAGAGTGATAACCCGGCGCCCAGATAAGGGCCCATCAAAAAAATACTGACCGGCAATGCGCGTTTTTCTGGTGGAAAATAGTCGGCTAGCAACGACCAAGAAGCCGGTGTCACGCTGGCCTCGCCCCCACCTATACCCATTCGAGCGACACCAAGCTGCCAGAAACTTTGCGCGGTGCCGCACATCATGCAACTCACTGTCCAGATCAGGATGCCGACGATCAGCACCCGGATACGATTAGCCCGATCAACAATTCTTCCGACCGGAATACTCAACAGCACATAAGGCAGTGCAAAGGCGAGCCCCTGAAGAAAACTAACCTGCGAATCTGACAGCGCAAAATCAGCTCGAATCGGATCCACTAAAAGATTCACAATTTGTCGATCGACAAAAGAAAAGGTGTAAGTGGCAGTTAATAACGTCAGCGCCCACCACGCATGACGCGATGATAGTTGATGCATTGATGAGGTCATACCGCGTTCTTCACTCAATATTCGATTAACTGATATCTGGGGTCATTTCGATCGTAGAATAAAAAAGGGGCTTGCGCCCCCTTTTTAAAATTGGTTACTAGCTCGTAATCAGTACTGATAAGCAACCCGCAAACCATAAGTCCGTGGCGCGCCGCCCCAGCGTGCCGAGTCGAGCGTACCCACATCAGCGGCATAATCAAAATACTCTTCATCAGTCAGATTTTTGCCATAAACCGATACTCGAATCTTTTGACTGGGCGACGTATACGTCAGGCTCGCGTCTAGCAGACCAAAAGATTCCTGCTGCAACCACGGCTTATTGTAGAGATCAGTCATATACTCGTCCCGCCACGAGTAGGCCACTCGTGTCAGTAGTGAGCCACCTCCCATCATGCCCATTTGATACGAACCGGCGACGCTATAACTTAGCTCTGCAACCTTCTGAAAATCCCAAGTGCTGGCGAGCGCATTATCTTTTGAGTCCACTACGCCATCGGCATTTGCGTCAAAGTACTTGATATTGGTGAATTCAGGATCCACTGTTCCGATAGAGGCTTCAAGCCGCAGGCCATCAACCGGCTGTAATTGCACCTCTGCCTCGAAACCACTGATCTCAGCCTCACCCGCGTTGAAGTTAATCAGGCTGGCACCACAATCATCGCAGGGGTTGTTAACAAACAGGATTAAGTCTTCATAGTCCGCCTGAAAATACGCGATATTGAAGATACCGCGACCATCGAGAAAGCTGGTTTTAAATCCGACCTCCAGAGAGTCTACAGACTCAGGGTTGGTAGGCCCGACAGCGTCAAGTGTTGCCGCTCTGGCATTGAACACCCCACTCGCGAACCCTCGAGTCCAACTAGCGTAAGCCATCATGTCGTCAGTAAACTGATATTGCGCCGATACTTTTGGCGAGAAGTTAGACCAGTCTTTTTCGTTCGAAGCATTATTGGTACACGAAGAGAAGTCCAGCTCACAGGACCCCAAGATACCAATATCGATGCTCTTCTCTTCCTTGGTCCATCTGCCGCCTGCGGTCACCGACAGCGCATCTGTGACGTTAAAATTGATCTCGCCGAAGACGCCAAAAGTGTCATGTTCAGTTTCTGAATACGTCGCCGCGTTTAATGCGATAAAAAAGTTTCGTCGCTCACCAATGGAATACTCTTGCTGGAATTGATTGACGCCGACGACAAAGTTAAAACGGTCAGAGAAAGTCGAAGAATATCTCACCTCAATACTGGTCTGATCTTGCTCTTCCTTGTTGTCATTAAAGTGGAAAATGGTGAACGGCGTGCCATCAAAGTCGGTGCTTGAGTTGTATTCGACGTCGCGATAACCCGCGATGGTGGTGACAATACCGTGTCCGAGATCCCAGGTTGCATCTAAGACGATCGAGCTCGTTTCTAGCTCGGTGTAGCCGATCAGATCATGATTGATCTCATATTTATCGTTCGGTGGCGTATAACCCCACCGGTTCTGAGCGAGAAACTGGCTACCTTCTCCGCAAACGACATTACGATTATCGACGCCGGGGACAGGCACGCAATTGTGCGCAACATTTTGAGAATTAGCACTTCCTGCATCGTTTTTTAAGAATTCTGCGATCACAGTAGCTTCAAAGTTATCAGAGAATTCAAAGCGAACCATGGGCCTGACAATCGTCAGGTCCATCCCGACTTTATCGCCCGTATCGGTTTCTGGCATACCGTCGGGATAAATGCTGAGGTCGATGCTACCGCCGTTGTTGTCCTCAAAGTAGCCGTCTCGATCCATTTTAACGAAGGCGATCTTTCCGAAGACATTTTGTCCAAGCGGTCCTTCGACACTAGCGTTAAATTCAGTTGCGCCATAATTACCCACGGCCACCTCAGCATTGAAGCCGAACTCGTCACCCGGCCTCTTTGATTTCACCAACACCGCGCCACCGGTCACATTCCTGCCTAGTAGCGTGCCTTGAGGACCGCGCAGCACTTCTACCGCCTCCAAGTCGAAGGTACTTGCCAGCGCACCCGGGTTATATCCCAAGTAAATTCCGTCAACAAAAATACCCACCTTGGGGTCATTTGTTCGCGTAGAACCGTTTACACCCATGCCACGAATAAAGAAATTGGGATAACTCGCATACGTACCCACATTATTGAGCTCAGCATTAGCAACCATTTTACCAATGTCGACCAAATCGACAGTAAATGAGTTTTTTAACGCGGCTTCGTTAAAAGTGACTACTGAACCTGGCAGATCCTGTGTCGAGATGCCGGCCGCTTGCTTGCTGGAGATAACGACCACTTCCTCAATCACTTGCGCCCGCGTTTGGATGCTAAAAAAAGCAACAAAAACGGCCAACGACAGGATCAGCGACCTTTGGGGCTGGGAATTCATTTTCACCATGTGACTCCTTTTCAAGGCTGCGCTCAGCGCAGATTTTTTTTATGTGTAGTTCTTGGACGCACCACCAGTGATGACTTGGCTATTCCACGTCAACAACAAATTTAACGATGCACCAATAAAGTACAACTGCCTTTTTTTTAATAGTATTCAAATAAAAGGGCCGGCTATGCCACCTGGAGCGCTTCAGTACTAACCACCCTCAGCGATGACAAAGCGACAGACGCTGGTAAAGGAAGGGCTTTTTTTCCGTAACGGCACCGAGCCAATCACGCTAGCCTCTGCTCCTTATTGGCACCAAAAGGCAGGTTTGAATAAAGCGGTCATTGATCGCCGTGCACGAGCACGATAGCAGCCGATACTGAGTGCACTCAGGATGACGTAGACAGCATTGCAGCGCTCGGCGTTACCTCACGTAGCGTTTATATGACAGCGCTCCAGCCAGCGGACGACGCGCTACCAGCGCCTCCGGGGTCTCAATGATGCCGCTTCCAAGCGAGCAAACATAACTGATGAAGCGCAATCGTCGCCGCTGCTAACGACGTGATATCCCCCACATCATACGCTGGCGCAACTTCAACCACATCCATACCCACTAGCTGAATACCTTTTAAATGCTGCAGAATTTGCAACGCCTGATGCGTTGACAGTCCACCCACCACTGGGGTTCCCGTGCCCGGCGCAAAACTGGGATCAAGGCAATCGATATCAAAAGTGAGGTAACACGGACGATCCCCGACGATCTTTTTGACTTGCGCCGCCAAGTCGGCGGGCTGCAGATCATGCACCGCCGGCGCGTCAAAAATATGAAAACCATGATCTTGATCATTGTACGTGCGCAATCCGATCTGCGCAGAATGCGCAGGCGATACGAGCCCTTGCTGAGCGGCGTGATAAAACATGGTGCCATGATCTATGCGCTCAGACTCTTCAGCCCAGGTATCTGAATGCGCATCAAAATGAATGAGCGCTAACTCGCCATACCTCTCCGCATGGGCGCGCAGCAATGGATACGAGACAAAGTGATCCCCACCCAACGATAACAGTGCTGTATCAGTCGCGAGAATATCGCGTGCACATTCGTAGATTGCTTGAGGTGCATCAGCGGGGTTACCTGAATCAAAAAAGCAGTCTCCATAATCCACCACCGCCAAGTCATCGAGCGGGTTAAAGCCCCACCCCATTACTTTCTCTTCCCAAGCAAGGCACGCTGACGCCTCGCGAACAGAGCGCGGCCCAAAACGGGTACCCGGCCGAGCGGTCGTCGCTAAGTCGAATGGAATGCCCATCACCGCCACATCAACGTTACTTAAGTCCCTCGAGTAGCGGCGCCGCATAAAGCTCAGCATGCCGCCATAAGTGGGTTCTTGGGTAATGCCGTACAGGCTATCCCGGGTGAGTGCGTGATCTGTGGGTGCGGTCATTTTATCTATCGATCTCTTTGAAGTTGTCAGGCCAGATTGTGCTACGTCACTACTATTGGCACCAGTTTTATTCGACGCCTATTCGATCCAAACTATTCGATCGACTCACGCAGTCAGTGCGATCGACCGCTGCGACGCTACGGAGGTGCGCATGACTATTAACTCACCGAGCAGGACCGTAATCACCCGCGCCATTCTATCGGTCCTCACTCATGCCGGCAGCAGAAACGGGCGACGGGTCAGCCAAAATGCCATCGGGAAAACGCCTCGTTCAACTTTATTGACGAAAGTAGACGGAGTGACACCGAGATCGTCTATAAAAACGTTCATAGAGGTGCTACTTTACGATTGATTAACACCCTGTTTTAAACGCGCAATGTGGTCGATAGAGTGATTCCTACCATCAATAGTGCAGCACTGTTCGATACAGACAGTCGCTCAGATAATGTGCTCGCAGAAACCGATCTCGCTGTGTTTGAAGCGGCCACGACACTCGGTTTTATGACGATTACCGGCTTACCTCATGCGGCCGATATTGGCGCCTCCGCTAAGCACACCCTGACGACGTTATTCACCCTCCCAGCGGAGGCGCAGCGCAGACTGTGGAAGCGTAATTTTGAACCCGATAATCCCAACCTCTACCGCGGTTGGTTCCCATTACATTCGGGACCCACACTCAGTCGCGAGGGCTTTGAAATAGGCCCCGATGTGGTCCGAGATCTGCCAAATCCGACGAAAGATGTGCTGCTTGAGCCGACTCCGTGGCCTAGCGATGCCGCTTTACCCCACTTTCGCGCAGTAGCGGGTCGCTATTACTCAGCGATGGAGGCGATTGGATCAGCGTTATTAGCATCACTATCACGAAGCCTCGGTATTTCACCGACGGTGTTCAGAGACGCCTTCACTGAGGGTATTTCGACGCTTAGATTACTGCGTTACATCCCGCGGGACGACTTGCCCATCAGCGACGCCTTAAAAACCACACGGGGCGCACATGTGGACACAGGATTGCTCACATTACTGGCCCCCGTTAACGGTGCTTTGGGCCTGGAAGTGCAAGCAGAGCAGGGGCACTGGATGCGTATTCCCGCGGAAGAAGGGACATTGGTCGTCAATTTTGGTGGTTTACTGGAGCGTTGGACAGGTGGGCTGATCAAGGCCACGCGGCATGGCGTGGGTGCGGTTCACAGCGAGCGCTTCTCGATTCCCTTTTTCTTAGAGCCTGCCCCGGATACGCTGATTACGCCCCTGCCGCTTGCCGGCATTCCACCTTTTAAACCTTTTTTATTTGGTGACCACCTTTGGGCCACAACCACACGATTTACCGAAAATTGGGGTCTCAGCGATCTGCGGCCCCACCAATCAGATTACGAGGATCCACTGCAGAGCGCCTCGGACCCATCGTCATCTGAACCCGTTTATTAGACTGACGGTCTTGGAGCTTCGCGCCACAGCAGAGGGGGGCAGCGAATCAGCGCCAACTTTTAACGGCAGTTAGTGCTACCGTTCTCGGCGTCTCGTTTGCGATACTAGGCGGGCAGCGCTCAGGTTCGTATTGTAAATCCGGTTATTTAAATCCGGTGATCTTTCCATCAATGAGCGTTGTTTGGACCTTTCGTCAGACCCGTTATTAGGACATCCGCACTATGCGTAGCCAGCACTATGCTGACGATACAGTGATAGGGAGTCGTCTGTTGCTACCCAAACTCTGGCAGCGACTCTCGCCTATTTTGTTAAAAAATCGCGGCCGTGTGGGGCTCGCGCTACTGTGTTTGCTAGGCGCAAAAGTCGCGCTAATGTATATCCCTTTTTTATTAAAAGCCTTGGTTGATGGCCTCGATGCCGACCCAACTCAGCTGGCAATACAAGCGATCCTCATACTAGTGCTCGCTTATGGCGCGGCGAGACTGACCACCACGCTATTTGGAGAGATCCGCGATACCTTATTTGGGCGGGTAACAGAAAAAGCGATGCACGAGATCAGTCTGAGCACCTTTAAACATGTGCACAGTTTGGATCTCGAATATCACCTCAACCGGCGGACCGGGGGGCTGGCAAGAGATATTGAGCGGGGCACCGACGGTATTAGCTTTCTACTGCGGTTTTTCATTTTCAATATTGCGCCAACACTATTCGAAATCGCGATGGTGGCCATCATCCTTTGGGTTAATTATGGCGCCAAGTATGCGCTCGTTGTCTTACTGTCGGTGATGGCCTATGGCAGCTTTTCATTTCGCGCAACTAGTTGGAGAACCCAATACGTTCGCGAGGTGAATCGTGCGGATTCTGACAGCCAAACTCGCGCAGTCGATAGCCTGCTCAACTATGAAACCGTCAAGTACTTCAATAACGAACCGTTCGAAGCGGGACGCTATGATATTGCCCTCGATATTTGGGAGCAGGCGCGGCGGAAGAACCGACTATCTTTGTTTGCTTTAAATTCGGGCCAAGCGCTCATCATTGCGGTTAGCCAAACGCTCATGCTTGGCATGGCGGCGCTGTCGGTCGGCGCAGGCGATATGTCGCTTGGCGACTTCATCCTCATCAATCAGTTCATGCTGCAATTATTTTTACCGCTGGGTTTCTTGGGCTTTGTCTACCGCGAAATAAAAGCCGCTCTGGCGAATATTGAACGGCTTTTTAAGGTGCTTGAGGAACAGCCTAATATTGCGCCTCACTCAGCCGCTCCCGACTTAGCGCTGTTAGCTGGCGACATTCAATTTAGTCACATCGGGTTCTCCTATCGGGAGAGCGAAATGGTACTGAAAGACTTTAACTTGCATATCAAAGGTGGCCAAACCGTCGCGCTGGTCGGCGTCAGTGGCGCGGGAAAATCCACCGTCAGTAAGCTGCTGTTTCGATTTTATGACCCCATTCAAGGCGCTATCAAAATTGATGGAACCGATATTAGAGAGATCAACCTTCCTTCCCTCAGAAAAGCCATTGCGGTTGTTCCTCAGGACTGCGTTCTCTTCAACGATTCGCTCCGAGAAAATATCCGTTACGGTCGACCCACTGCGACAGACTCAGAGATTAACCAAGCGGTCGACGCGGCACACTTAACGGAATTTGTTGAGCGGTTGCCCGATGGCTTGGACACATTGGTCGGGGAACGAGGCCTCAAAATTTCCGGTGGCGAACGTCAACGCGTGGCGATCGCCAGGGCTGTGCTCAAGCAAGCTCACATTCTGATCTTTGATGAGGCAACGTCTAGCCTTGATAGTCACTCGGAGCAGGCCGTGCTCAAGGCGTTTAAAGCCTTGGCCGGGAGACAGACGACATTGGTCATTGCCCATCGACTCTCCACGATCATCGATGCTGATCAAATTATCGTCATGCATGCAGGTAGCGTTGTTGAGCAGGGTACCCACTCAGCGCTTCTCGATGCGTCCGGGAAATATGCCGCGCTATGGCGGGCTCAACTTCAAGAGCAACGATAGAACAATGATTATTTTTAATGACGTGAGTCTTCGCAGGGGTAAAAAGCTCCTCTTTGCAGAGGCTTCAATCACACTGCAACCGGGGCAAAAAATTGCGCTAATTGGTGCGAACGGGTCAGGAAAATCCAGTTTTTTTGCATTGCTATTAGATGAGCTTTCAGTTGATGGTGGCGATATCCGCGGACTTCAAGGCCTTCGAATCTCCCACATGGCGCAAGAAGTTGAAGCAAGCCACTTGTCGGCACTGCAGTATGTGCTCGCGGGAGACGCTGAGCTCTATCGTGTATTGAAAGCCCTCGAAAAATCAGATTCTGAAGAAGACTATGAACGGTCGGCCTTACTCCACCAAGAAATGGAAGTGCTCGACGGCTATAGTGCTGACCGACGTGCCGAAAGACTCTTATTGGGGTTAGGCTTTCAACACGAGCAGTTACAGTCTGGCATGGAGAGTTTCTCGGGGGGCTGGCGTATTCGACTGAACCTAGCCAGAGCACTCATGACACCTTCCGAGCTACTGCTGCTAGATGAGCCAACGAATCACCTCGACTTAGACACCACTATTTGGCTACAGAATTGGCTCAAGGCGTATCAAGGCACGCTACTTATGGTGTCTCACGACCGAGATTTTATCGACGCGACGTGTGATCGCACGATCAAAATTGAAAATCAGGCACTCGATGCCTATCGAGGCGGCTATTCAGACTATGAGCGTCAAAAGGCTGAGCGTGCTCTGCAACAGCAAGCCTCCTTTGAGAAGCAGCAACGGAGAATTTCCGATATTGAGAACTTCGTAAGGCGCTTTAAAGCGAAAGCAACAAAAGCGCGACAGGCTCAGTCTCGTATTAAAGAGTTGGAGCGGATGCAGATAGTCGCGCCCGCTCACGTTGACTCTCCCTTCAGCTTCGCCTTTCCCGCACCCGGGAAAACCAGTGATCCGTTACTGACGCTCACACAAACGAACTTGGGCTACGACACAAAGACCATATTAAAGAACGTCAACTTGTCACTGAGCCCCGGTGATCGGATTGGTTTATTGGGCAAAAACGGTGCGGGCAAATCGACGTTGTTAAAAAGTTTGACCGGCGAGCTTGCCTTACTGCAGGGGGAGCGCACTATTGGTGCGCATCTCCGTATTGGCTATTTTGATCAACAACAATTGGAAGTGTTAGATATGGAGGCAAGCGCCCTCCTCCACTTACATCGATTATCGCCAGCAGCGAGGGAACAGTCGCTGATGGATTTTTTGGGTGGGTTCAATTTTAAAGGCGAGCGAGCCAAGGAGCCGATTCGACCTTTTTCGGGCGGAGAGAAAGCACGCCTCGCGCTGGCACAGATTGTCTGGCAAGACCCTAACGTGCTGGTGCTAGACGAGCCCACTAACCACCTCGACCTCGAGATGCGCCATGCATTGGAATTGGCGTTGCAACACTATACCGGCGCCATCATATTAGTCAGTCACGACCGTCATCTATTGCGTAACGTGGTTGATCAACTGCTCTTAGTCGACGACGGGCAGCTCGCTGAATACGATGGTGATATCCCGAGCTATGAAAAATGGGTCATCTCGTCGGTCAATAGCCGCCCTGCCCTGCAGACTCCCGTTGAGCAACCGGTGGTCAGCAACCCTGATGCAACACAGTCAAACCTGAACAAAAAACATCAACGTCAAATAACGGCAGCAAGCAAAGCGAAGAGAAGTCCAATCAACAAGGAGATCAGTCGTATTGAGGCGGCAATGGATCGATGTCAGGAGCAACTTTCGGACCTTCAGTCTCAGCTCAGTGATGAAGGCCTGTATCACGACGAGCAAAAACAAGTACTACAAACGCTGATCCAACAGGAGGCCGTGTTAAAAGGAGAGCACTCTGAGCTAGAAGAGCAATGGCTCTCACAGCAAGCCGCTCTAGAAGCAATTGAGAACGTGACGGGCTGACCAACGACTCTGTTCACGGGTGATCCCGGCGCGACCACCTCATGCCATAAAAGAACCGGTACCCCAAACGCCAAGCAGCAACGAGTCACTACTTAGCGACGGCCACCTGAACTGGGCGCTTGCCATCTTTACCATAGAGATTGACTTGCAGACTGGATATCGCGTGGACCAGGATGATCGGCTCGATCTTCTGTTTACCCGTCCAGTGAATGTGGGGAAATCGCTCAAGAATCCGCTCATACGCCATTTTAAGCTGCATCTGCGCGACCCGATTGCCTAGGCACCGATGGACGCCATGGCCAAAAGCCAAATGTTTATCAACATTCGGTCGGGTCATATCAAACACATCAGGATCTGGAAAAACCGTTGGGTCCCTATTGGCAGCGCCGTACCACATGACCACTTTCTCATCTTTAGCAATGCGCTGTCCGGCCACTTCTGTGTCCTCTATCGCCGTGCGCCTCATATGCATCACAGGCGATACCATTCGTAATGCTTCATGACTCATGCGTTCGATGAGTGATGGGTCATCAATGACCATTTGACGCTGATCCGGGAACTCAGTCAGCAATCGAATAGTGCCCGAGAGAGAATTACGGGTCGTATCATTCCCGGCGAAAATAATCAGCAACCAAGATCCATCGAGGTAGCTCTGCGACATCGGCTTATCGCCCAGTGTGGCGTTGGCGATGGTCGTCAAAAGATCCTCTCGGGGGTTCTGAATACGGTCCGCCATAACGCGCTCGCCGTAACTGAACATATCGTGGAGCATCTTTTCAAAGCGGAAGGGGAACGTGGGCTCGGACAGCAACATTCTGAGTGGGTGTGTAATAAATTGCGGCGCCAACTCAAGATAGTGCATCCACTTAATGATATCGGCGCGATCATCTTCATCGACGCCCAGCATTTCACATAACGTAAACATTGGGAGTTCAATAGAAAATAGCTTGGCGAAATCGACTACCGGACCCTGTCGCTCCATATTGTCGAGCAGCGCATCAATCTTTTCGCCAACCCGCCGCTTGAGGGTTTCAATGTAGGTCGGAAAGAAAAACGCCGCCTGCTGCATCCGTAATTCGCGGTGAAGATCCGCGTCAAGATTGATGAGCGAATTATAAGCGGCATACATTAAGCGCTCCGCTTTGCCTTTTGGATTAGACAACACACTCATGTTGATGCTGCCGCGCTGCGAAGAAAAAAGCTGCGGGTTCAGCTCCACCTGCTTGACATCTTCATAACGGGTGACGGACCAGAAGCCCGATGCCGGCTTTTTAATTTGCGACCACATCACTGGCGCGTCGTCTCGCATACGCCGGTAAAAATCAAACGGCTGTCCAGCTGTCCACGCGTTGGTCACACCGAGTTTAAACCCGTCTAAACGGGGGTAGATTTCTCCATAAACTGGATCGCGTGCCCCGGTGTCCAGTAGGATGTCGTCACTGACGGCAGGGTGGTGTTCGAGTGACGCTGCGTTATTCATAGGTTTTCCAAAAGGCGGTCCGAATCAGGGCAGAATTGGGTCCGCCAGACGAAAAAGTGCGGCTCCGCAGTAGGGTGTCGAACGCTACATCACCCCTGCTTGAACCGTTATGGTAGGAGTATACGGGCAAAAGTACAGCTCAGACCGACTCAACGACACCGATCAACTCGGAGCGCAAACGGCAGTGCTGGGCCGCCTAAGCCCTCAGAAAGTACTCCGGGCGATGCCATTATCGATGCGCCGGCGGCGCACCTCAAACCCGAGAAGTCACACAAAATCGACCAGGGAGTCATCAGATCGGGGCCGACGTCCGTATACTCAACAGCATTCAACATTGAGAGGTATCCCGTGAGGACTCTTGTTTACGGCCTTTTTTGGCTGCTGTGGCCGCTGGCCTCACAGGCGGAGTATTCCCGCACCTATCTCGACAGCTACCCGTTACAGATTGCATCAGTCGGGCAGCTTGAAATTGCCTATCGGATCGTCGAGGAAAGCTCTGCCAAACCAAAGGCCGTCGTGATCATGGGGCTGGGTGGCTCCAACATCGCTTGGGGGGACGCATTGATCTCAGGTTTGGCTGCCGGTGGTTATGAAATCCTCCTGCTCGACAACCGCGACACCGGGGCGTCGACTCGGTTTGACGACTGGGGGCAGCCCACGCTGTGGTGGGAATTGTTAAAATACAAACTAGGCTTCTCGGTGAATGCCCCCTACACCCTGAACGACATGGCCAGCGATATTACCGGGTTAATGGCGGCAGTCGGCTACGATCAAGCCCATATTATTGGTGCCTCAATGGGCGGGATGATCGCGCAAATTGTTGCGGCCCAACACCCCGAAAAAACCCAGAGTCTCATATCGATCATGTCGACCACTGGCGCACCGCATTTGCCACCTCCAACTGAAGAGGCAGAGCAAAGGTTACGCAATCTCGCCATCGGCGAAGCAGCCGCAGAGCGAGAGCAAGCTATTCGTGACCGAGGGTTTTATCCTGAGTCGATGCAGCGGCATCTCATGGCGATATTTAAAGTAGGTGATCGCTCAGCCGAAGTCGCAACGATTTCAGCCCCTACGCTGGTCATTCATGGCGCAGATGACGGTTTGGTGCCGCCCGAGCATGGTGAACATACTGCCTCATTGATCAAGGGATCCGCCTTCAGCCTCGTGTCGGGCATGGCTCACGACATGCCCGAAGAGGTCATTCCGTTACTCGTGCAACAAATGACAACCCATATGAATCGAGTGGAAGCAGGCACACTCGCAACGCGTTAATGCCACGAGGCGGGCCCGACTCAGCTGATCACCTCGCTAGGAGCCCGATCCGCTACCACTGTGCTCAACTGTCTCGTTAAAACGCCAGCCGCACTCGGATTCCGATATTGCGCCCCGGTAACGGCACCTGATCCTTCACGAAGGACGTGTGATTACGAGACACCTCATCGGTCAGGTTTCGCGCAAAAGCCGTTAACGTGAGCCGCGTTGAATCATTGAATCCATAGGACCACGACGCATCGGCATTGACGAGTGTGAAACCCTCCGTCACCGTCTCACCCATCGCCACATCAGTTTGTCGCTCCACATCTTTCACCAACAGCTTGGCGGAGAAGTCATCCAGCGTATAGCGGGCCATCAACCTATTCCGAGCGGGTACAATTCTCGGTACCGCACGACCATCCGTGAACTCAGCATCGACTTCGTCGCGCCCCAGTGTTACTTCGAACTCTCCCCGGGGTAAGGCGAACCGCGCACCAACCTCGATCTCATAACCCGTGAAATCCGCATCCTGCTGAGTGTACTCAGACAGAATCAAACCTCCGTGGTCACCGTGCTCTCCGTGCTCGTCCTCGTGGTCTTCGCCCATATGCGCTTCGTGTTCTTCTTCTAACTCATCGCGTAGATAGATGTAGTTATCGACTCGGTTGTAGTACACCGATGCCGAACCGAACCAATTGTGTGAGTCAAAAGTGAAGGCAAGATCAATATTGTCAGAGCGTTCAGTATCGAGATTGACGTCACCGACCTCATAACGACTGCTAGCAAGGTGCTCACCGTTCATAAACAGCTCAACCGCCGAGGGTGTCTTACTCACACTGGCTAAGCCGAGGGACAAGGAGGCATGCTGATTGAGGTCTCGTCTTAACGTAGCCGCCGCGCTGAATACCTCGTCACTAAATGAGTACGGGTCATATTCCATCGCCTCATCATGATCCCCCTCATGGTCATCGTCATGATCACCTTCGTGGTCCTCATCGTGATCACCCTCATGGTCTTCATCGTGGTCTTCATCATGATCTTCTTCATGATGCATCTCAGCAATAAAACCGTCGCGCTCTATTTGATCGAAACGCAGCCCAATATCCAGCGTGGCAAAGCCCACATCATCTGAACTAAAGAATCCAAGCGTCGTCTCGGTCGAGTCGACGGGCGCCATGAACGCCTCCTCGCCGATAATCGAGATCTCCTCTACGGCGTGATTCAATACGACGCGGCGTATGCGCTCACCGGAACTCAAATCGAGCGAAATTGACAGCTCGGTTGCTTCATTACTGAACACGGTGGGACCCTCTTCGTGCCCATGCCCCTCTTCGTGCTCTTCCTCACCGTGCTCGCCCTCGGCGTGCTGTTCCTTCAGCTCGTAATCAGACTGTTTGACGGAAAAGTCGATCGCGTTGAGGAAGGATAACGACGTCTTGAACGAGCCACTGAGGGAAATAATTTCCGATTCTGTCTTGGAGAAGATGCGCTCGCCCTCGTGCTCATCGCCATGCTCGTCGTCATGATCATCATCGTGATCGTCATCATGGTCACCGTCGTGATCCTCATGGTCCTCGTCATGATCGTCGTCGTGGTCCTCATCATGATCGTCGTGCCCCTCCTCGTCGTGCGCCGCTTCCGAGTGGAAAGGAATGCCATAAGTACTGCTTAAGTCACTGTAAGACAGTCCTACATAACCCCAGTCGCCCGTTGTTGATGCACCAAAGCGATGCGATGTAGTCGACACGTCGGAATTAGCGAGCGTATCCATGTCGCCGTGCTCATCCCCATGATCACCCTCGTGATCCTCGTCATGGTCCTCTTCATGATCTTCATCATGGTGCTCGTCGTGGTCCTCGTCATGGTGCGCATCAATGACCGCACCTTTAGGAATTTCATAGCCTTCCATATCAACATCTTGGTAGCTATAGGTGAGATTCAAACCACCTAGATTTCCGCGAAGCGACACGTCAGCTGCTTCGCCATCGTTGACCGATTGGGCTTCGGCCCCCACCGAGCCACTGAATCCGTCGAGATCAGATTTCGGTATGGTGTTATCAACCACATTCACAATCCCGCCGATAGAGCCATTTGAGTAAAGCAGCGCCGAGGGCCCGCGAACGATTTCCACTTGCTGGACGTCGTTCAGACTGACATCGACTGCGTGATCTGGCCCGAGCGCAGAGACATCGCGGACGACCGTACCGTTATTCAAAACCTTGACACGATTACCACTCAAACCACGGATGATGGGTTGTCCCACAGCCGCACCAAAATCAGCCGATGAGACCCCCAGAAGCGAGTCGAGATGCGAACCCAGTGTCTGAGCGCCGTTTTGCTCCAGAGTTTCACCACTGATCACATGGATCGGCCGTGTCGCCATCGACTCGTTGACCCCGACAAATGAGGCGGTGACAATAATTTCTTCTAATAAGGTTTGTTCGTTTCCCGTGACCGTCAGTGGTATGACGGCAACTGCGAGAAACGCATGTGCTGGAATCGGACGCATGCTGAGCTCCTGAACATTAGCTGGGTGAGTGAACTAAACAGTCAATTCAGCTAACGGGGGGTGCACGAGCCTGACAGGAGTATGGAGCGACCGGGGAATACCCAAGGCATTGGATGGTGTGGGACAGAGCAGCGCGCTGAGGCAACGTCGTGAGCTTCGATGACCCGACGAGTGCGAACTGCTCATCGATACAGTGAACACACTCGACATGGCCCTCAGTGATCTCAGTGGCATGATCGTGGTCAATCGCGTGGCTTACGTTGGCAGCAATGAACAATATCGCGACGCATAGCACGAGACGACTGCATTTTTTGAGCAATCTGCGCATCATGACATTGTGGCTTTGGGGATCATCGAGGAATAATAGTTCCTTCCGAGCTGCCAGTACAACCTTTGGGGTAAAAGTTCAAATATGCAATACCAAGTTCCTAACTCAGGCCTTGGTGCGACGGGTTAGCCTGCGGTAAATACTCTGCTGAAGACGCTATCAAATACTTCAAGTTCCTCGAGGCGCCCCATACTGACTCGAGAATAATTTTCATAGCCATCGTACGCGCCGCGGATAATGACATGATTCGCGGCCATTTCCTTTTTGAAATCGCTCGCATTGCGACCAATATCGGCATAAACAAAATTAGTTTGCGACGGCAAAGGCTCGATACCATGCCGCCGGAAGGTAGCATTCACCATAGCTCTGCCTTGCAGGATTTTTTGCCGAGAAAAGTCAATAAACGCGTCGTCGAGATAGCTGTGGTAAGCCGCATAAAGGCCCACGCCATTGGGCCACGCCATCACATGATCTTTGACCACTTTCACCATATCGGGGTGCCCCATACCGTACCCGACTCGCAGCCCTGCCATACCGAAAATTTTTGAAAAAGTCCGCGTGATGAGCACATTGGCACCCTCACGAACCAAATCGACCATCGACGTATAGTCTGGCTTATCGGTGAGCTCGTTATAGGCTTCATCAATCAGAATCGGTACACGTGGACTGACTTCACGACAAAAGGCGCGTAACTCATCTCCGTCGAGGGCCATTCCAGTGGGGTTGTTAGGATTACAGAGATAGACGAGGCTCACCGTGTCATCCACCGCACGCGCCATGGCGTCGAGGTCAATACTCATATCCTCGCGCAGCGGGATTCGCTCCACTGCTACCCCCAAGCGCTCAGCATAAGCCAGGTGATCTGAGTAAGTGAGGCTCGGTGAAATCACCTTGCCCTGTTTGCCAAACGCCATCATGGCTGCCTGCAAACCCTCGTTTGAGCCTGACGCTAAAAAAACCTGATCTGAATTAAGCCGATGGCGCTTCACGAACAGTGCTGGTAAATCTTGCTCTATTGCGCCGGGATAATAGGCCGTTTTAGGCAGAATCTTAGCGACTGCCTCCAGCGCCTTAGGACTGGGGCCATAGGGGTTCTCATTGAAAACCAAACGAATTTGGCCCGCTGGAATATCGATTTGGCTGAGCGTAATCGGTGATAGGGCCAGCCCAGCCGCCCCCATCAGCACACCCCGCAAAGCCGATCGGCGATTCATGCCATGTCCGCGACACGGCGCGGAGTGTTGCGGATTACTTAATGATCTCAGCACCGGCGCACTGTCGATATTGTAAGACATAAGCATTCTCCACCTTCACCGTCTGACCACATCCACTCTGTTATCCGCAGATTGTGCCTGCGCGCAACCCTCGCCGTGATCATAGCGCTTTTAAGATCAGAAGCGAGCGCTCTGGCCTATGGGTTTTATGTCAGACGCTTTCCAACTGCTGACTCGTGACACCTTACCGCTCATCGCCCTCACTTGCTGAACACACTAGACGTCGAACACTTCATCGGGCGCGTCACACGCATCTCGATGCCATGTTCTCGACCTTAGGTTTTGACTTCGGGTTCTCGACTTCGGGTCCGCGCCTTTAACACCATCGATCAGACCGCTGGCGCTCAAACTTCGGGGCTATCAGTAATAGGGGCTATCAGTAACAAACACGTCATGGTCTCAACGCTTTC
>Ga0213868_10002252_pt1 | contig 18493 bp, 18 predicted proteins | sample PICome_9_FD_160087 | JGI IMG/M metagenome (GOLD analysis project Ga0213868, IMG submission 160087) | Coastal seawater microbial communities near Pivers Island, North Carolina, United States - PICO127 | ecosystem: Environmental > Aquatic > Marine > Coastal | place: USA: North Carolina...
AGTTGGAATATAAATAAGGAATTTGGGGTTTTGGATGATTCGTTTCATGAGATTTATTCAAGAGCGTGCAAGTAAGATACACGAAATTGATAGGTTTCTAAAACTACTAATAGAGTAAAAGCAAGGTCCAACAGCCCGCCCTAATAACTCAACGGACAACTTTCTCACCGATACTCATAAGAGTGCACAACGCACAAACACCAATCCTTCCTGTCATCCTTGCTCGCTGTTGCTATTTCGCATCGCAACAACAACGGCACCTACTCTACTACGGGGGGAACAAGAACTCTCGCCGGGGGGTGCACTAGTACTATCAAATACTACTACTACAAGAAACCGAACTATTACTACATCTTTTCATAATAACCATGGAACTCTTTAAAAAAGGATCAGCTCGACAGAGAGGGCAAAAATTACCATCCACAGACACCCATGATGCAAAAAGCAATAATTACAGCAATAATCGTCTGCATCACTTCTTCATGTTGACGTTTCTTTTCTTATGCTGTATTATCGGAGCAATATTTATGCTCATGACAATTCCTTCGATTCAAACGAACTTCCACTCTCCTGTCGACCCTCCCCACCAATCAAAATCGCAAAATCAAAATCCGCAATCATTATACTACACCGCCGAAATGGCTGCCAAGGCCGTAGAACCAACCGTATGGACATGTGGCAAGGCAGGCAAACAAAAGGGGGATATCCTTGACCCCATAACAAACCAAAGGCCTTTCTTTGCGTTTGTCCACGTCTACAAGACCGGTGGATCATCGATACGTAAATTCTTCAAGGAATATGCCACCATATGCAAGAAGTCACTTGCACTAATAGAGGGATGTAAGTATAGGAAAGCAAGTGTAGACATAGAGGGGTGTCAATTGACAGATAGTAGGAATGCTCCACATGGCATTGACAGTGTCAGTAGTACAATCCTGCATGATCATTATGACATCTTGGGTGGACATTTTAGCTTTGGAATGGCAGATGATATCTTCTTTCCCAATGCTGTGGCAACCCCAAATGATGATAGTGGTGATGCTCCGTCTCAAGTGAGGCATATGGTCTTCCTTCGGCAGCCAATGACAAAATTCGTCAGTCATGTCCTCTACCAGCAAAAAAAAGGGAACGAAGACAAGACGACCACTTTGGAAGAGACTGTGAAAGGTATCAAGAAGAGGGTCCGGAGGTTTCGAAAAGATGGAGAGTATATGGGCTCGTTAAACTTTCCTCAAGCACCAGTAGTTTTCCGTCAGTTGCTCACTCCAACGCAGCTCAAAATGGCAAAACGACTGAATCAAACTGCTGAGGAAGTGATGGCAATCAAAACCCAACTTGCGATTGAAAACTTGATGAAATACAATGCCATCATAGGAATCACTGAAATGGTCCCTCAGTCACTCAAAATATTTGAACATGCATTAGGGCAAATTGTAAGCAGTGCCAGCAAGAAAGAAGAAGTGCAAGATTTCTTCTCACGATATACTGGTGAGGATGTGCCAAAAGCAAATGGATCCAGTAGGGGAGATATCTCGACTGGTTCGGTGTTGAAAGAGTTGGAGAAAGATGAGGAGTTTATTGTGATCTTTCGAGAGTTTGTGAAGTATGAAGAGATGTTGTATGATGTCGCAATGCATATGCATGAGAAGCAATATGAGGCTGCCAAGAAGGGCCATTTTGAGCGCTCTGTTTTGAAAAGTTCGGATGCATCTAAGGCTAGATAAATGTTTTTTGTTTGTTCGAGTGTATTGAAGTATGTAGTGTGATGAATAGTATGATGTTCAATCAAATCCAACTAAATGTTTCGTTTTGTAAGAGTGTATGTTTGGTATGCATTAATAATGTCATAGCTGTGCGAGAACGTGGAAGCGTGGGTATTCCGTCACCCAGCATACATTCGGACTTCACTCGACGAGCTGGAAGAAAATGAAGGTTACTCTTGCGCTCACCACCAACACATCATGTACCAGGCTTGTCTAACGAAAGGTTCTTTTTCCCTCTTTCCATACAGAATGTATGCAGATGGCTACTCAAGACTCCGCACCGGGTGGTCGCTACCTACGTTTGGGATCTAAGAGAGGAGGCCTGCTGCAAGAAATAGTCATTATTGGGAGTCCTGACTACTCAACTCTGATCGGAACTCATGTAACCCTAGACTCCTGAATCTAGTAACTTCTATCTTTATCGTCAACCATTTTTGAATACGTCTGAACTGGAAACTGGCCCAAGGCCTTACCACTCATAAAAATGTAAACTAAGTGAGTATATATGTTTGATTCCTTCATTACTTTATAGATTATCAAGATATCCACTTGAACTACGGTTTCCAACTATTCCCTTGGCTCTTCTTGCTCTCTGAGCCTCGATAACAGTTCTTTGTAATGCCTCTCTGTACTCTTCCGGAGACATTTCATCCATGTTTGGAATGTAGTATGTATTTGTGGTGCCTCTTGCAAGACCCAAACCTCCTTTACCATCGTATACTGGTCCATCTTCAGAGTCCTCATTTGTGTCCTCCTCAGCTTGAGCAAATTCTTCAAATCTCCAATTCGAAAGCGAAGGGGATGCTTCCTGAACAGCAGTGGTAGCACTTGGAGAGACAGTAGCTGAAGCTGCTACTGAAGAAGGACCTCCTTTCTTTGCTTCTTTTGTTTCACCTCCATTTGCCACATATTCACTCATTTCGTTGATGATATTGTTAAGTCTTCCTTCCAATATTTTGACTTCGTCGGAGCTTAAGGAACCTGGCCCCTCCTTTACACGTTTTTCAAGGCTTAAGAGAGCCTGTTGAAAATCCAGAAGTAGCTCATCCGAAAATATCTGCTCTTTATCGTCCTCTTTTACACCTGCAGCTTCACGGGCGTTTCGAAGTCGTTCAGCAGCGGTTTGTGCCATTTGTAAACGTGTCATAGATAAAAATCTATTGTTCGAGGCTATCGTGAATGCTGAGGATGTAGCAGTGCAGCTCATGAGAGCAAGAAATACATAAGATGTAAATGATATTGCCATCTTTCAGGATAAACCAAAGAATAAACACTCAGTAGTAACTGTACTAAGTAAGTAAGCTCTTCGGACTTTTAGTGAAAATGCCTGTGTCGCTTTTGTTTTGTGGCTTGAGGAGTAAGTGCGTGTATTGATTTACCACGTAGGGTTGGTACGTATGCAACCACGAACCACGCAGTATATTTTCTGCTCCACTTTTTTATTTATTTTGATATGTGTATCCACACCTTGCTTATTATATATCACGTACATGAGATTGTATGTGTGAAGGTCTAGTTGTCCGGATTGTGAGTTGACAACCAACTTTCTCTCCTTGAATCAATCAATCAATCAATCAATCAATCATCAATCATCAATCATCAATCCGTGACTGTTCCTCGTAGGATAGGGGATTGATTTAGCCCCTCTGCTGATCGATCGACAACCGAAGCCCATTTTTTCGAAGAAAATCCGAGGTCTTCTCGTTCACAATTGCTGAAACAAATCTGATCATAAACAAATTTTGGAATACAATCAACTTCTTACGAATAAGGCTTATAATCACGATATAATCCTACATATAAAAGAGATAAAAAAAGAGATATGGGAACACCTAATCTAAACAGTGAAGATTACTACGAGATTTTGGGATGCCCCAAAACTGCATCCGACGGAGATTTAAAGAAAGCCTATAGAAAACTAGCTGTCAAATGGCATCCTGACAAAAACCCTGATAACGCCGAAGCTACTAAGAATTTTCAAAAGATTTCTGAAGCATACGCAACTTTATCTGACGAGAAAAAGAGAAAGTTATACGATCAATACGGAAAAGAAGGCGCCGACGCAGCAGATCATATGGGCGATATGCCAACAGGTGGTGCTGGATTCCATGGATTTCCTGGAGGAGGTAGAGGTGGAACTCATCATATGTCACCAGAAGAAGCACAGGCATTTTTTAGTGATATATTTGGAGGATCTGACTTATTCGGTGCATTTGGCGGAGGAATGGGAGGTGGTAGGGGAGGATCATCACGAGTGCAATTTAGCTCATCTGGATTCCCTGGTGGAGGAATGGGTGGTATGGGTGGCATGGACCCATTCAGTGCCATGTTTGGAGGTATGGGTGGAGGAGGTATGCACATGGGTGGAATGCCTGGTGCTGGTATGCACATGGGTGGAATGCCTGGTGCTGGTATGCACTTTGGAGGAGCTCCACAACAGACGCAGTCGTATAACACTATACGGCCTGGTACAGTTGTTTCACTTAAAGGTCTTGTCAATGCACCTGAAAGAAATGGTGACCAAGGAGTTGTCAAAGCTTACAATCCCGAAAACGGAAGATATATTATTGTCCTGGAGGAGTCTGATGAAACCATGTCAGTCAAAGCTTCCAATCTTCTTCAACATGTTCATGTTAAAATTCACGATGTTAAATCTCAGCCTGAGCTCAATGGAAAGACTGGAACAATCGTTACTTGGGTTGATTCAAAAGAAAGATATAATATTCACGTCTTTGCTTTGAAAAAGGTTGTTTCTCTCCGCCCAGGCAATGTAATTTTAGAAAATGGAACCGTTGGTCGTATTGTAGGGCTCAAGAGCAAGCCTGAACTGAACGATAAATGGGGAACTATCAAAGAATGGATTAGAGAATCCAACAAATATGACATCCAACTGAGCAGTAGCCAGGTAATACGAATCAAAGTTGAAAATTTGAGAGTCTAAGAAGTATACTGTAAAATAATGCAAATTGCCCTCTGAAATATGATTTCGTAACTGTTCCAAATAAAAGAAAAGAAATTGACTTTTAATATGAGGAAAGGATAACTTCATGGTGAATACATTACTCTAAAACACATATTTTTAAAAATGTGAATGAATCAATCGACAATCGACAAATCGATGCCGTCCTGTTCTTCCTCCCCTCTCCCCCTTCCTTTCTCCCCTCACGAGGAAACCCAACAAACGTCTCTTCTATGTATGCAGATACTATGTACGATCAGTAATAGATTACCACAGCATCTGAGACCTCTTCGAGACATCACAGCACGAATTAAGTCACTTAAAGACATATTCTTAATCCCGCTGCAATATATTCGAAAGAGATTGATTCATGTCTGAATGTGATATCAGCCAATGTTCCACCCCAAATGCTGATAAGCTATCAAACGAAATTTGCGACGTCGATGATCCTATATTGAACAGTATCGGTAAGATGAATTTGGAGTTCTCTATGATGGTTTGATCATTGGAAATATAAATCTCATTTTGGAGGTATTCAAAGAATGTTGCTGGGATGGCTTCGATTGCCCTGCGCCTACTTCAGCTCCTACTGTTTCTGTTCGTGCACCGTCCTCCTCGTTCATTTGCGTTGTTTCGGCGTCATGCATAGAAAAAATAACGAACGACCCCAAAAAGGAGATGGATTGGTTAGGTGATGGCTTTTGTGATGATTGGATAGATGGTTTCAATACTTATGGTGCGTTTTTATTCGATCATGGTCAGTGATAAATTATAACCTACTGATCTTTCTGATCTTTCAACTCGAGCGGTTTATAGAATGTTGCTTTGATGACGGTGATTGTCTGCAGACAAAACGGCCATCAATTTCACCCGTTCCTTCCATTGTTCCTTCTGTTAGCACAAAGCCGTCAATTTCACAAGAACCAACAAGTAACTACAAAGTAGAAGCCCCCCAACGAAAGAGTTTTCTTGTCGCACAATACTTTCTAGGTGCAATATCATCTCTCATATTAATCCTCTCAGTTGGATGTTTCATTAAATATTACCGAAAAAAGCATGGGATGGAAGATGAACCGCGTAGTAGACACAGTCGTAGGCCTCGATCAAGAGCTCACGGAAGTTCTCCATCAAGGGCGGACAGAATAACCTCCATTCAACGAGATACGTTCGATGATGATGGAGTACAACCGTACCAATCAAATGTCTCAAGATGGTTTGATAATTTTCAAACGACAGAAGATTATTTGATTTCAGAGGTATGTTTGAAATGAAAATACGTAATATATTTCAGTGCGTTCGCTAATTTATATGGTCATGTATTCTTAGCACCTCAATCGACAGAGCCACTCTATTGAATCTTGCGCCATCTGCCATGAAGATTTCATGGCATTCGATCTTGTTGCAAGACTGAAGAGTGATCGGTGCTGTGGAACTATATTTCACCATCATTGTTTATCAACGTGGCTCAATTCCAACCACGATGAATGTCCAATATGTAGATGCAGTATGTTCAATCTGGATATGGACTCCTTGTAGCGCAAAAGAGTGTCAAGTCGTGCGAGCAGAATTTTAATAATCTTATATGTAACGTTATAATCATGTGATGATGCAATTTCGTTGAAAGGTAAAAGTCACAGTTCATCTTCCATCTTCATCCCTGCAAGTCTCTTTAAACTCTTCATAATTTTGCCAGGATTCAGACTCGTGTCTACAATATCTTCTTGATCCCAATCATCGGTACTAGGATGACCCATGAAAAACTCCTCACCTCTTTTCACAGGCACAAAGTGCGTACACATTTTGAGTTTACGATTACACGTTGTGACAATCACCAATTTTTCATTCGGATACTTCTCTTTGGCATATCTTTCAAGTGATGGAAACACTTTATAATTATGTAATAAAGCAGAAACAAATCCATCAGTAAACGGGAACGTAGCTGATATACCCTGTGTTTTCGGTAAGGTACCAACTTCGTATGGAAGTTTCTGAAAACTGGAATAATTATCCCCCGTACGATTAGCTGAATTGGTGTTCATATTCAATAGCCTCTCTTTCAATCCTGGTTTATTTCTGGTCAGAACACCTGTAAAGAATCGCCCATATCCAGATGACAAATTGTCAACGTACACAGAATACAGATCTTCATCTACCGATAATTCTTCATCGTTAGAAGATTTATCTGCATCACCGTGCAAATCCTTTGATATCTTTCTCCAAAACCCACCAGTAGATGCATAATCTCTGAATATTTCATTATAGTATGAGACTAAGATGTTAGTGACTTCCCGGTGCAACACATACAAGAATTACAAACTTTTCATAAAGAGTGTAAATTTGAACTCACTTATTTTTTGCAAGCTTGTAAACAAATTCTCCTCCAGGGAATATGACATGCTCCTTTGGACGAACAGATTCAAAAAGTCCAGCATTAATGAATGCATTGGAAAGCAACCCGAAACCAATAACACAAACAACCAGAAACTGCTTTCTTTCAGCGGCAGAGTGACGAGATCCTCGTTGTTGTCCAACATTCGAGGTTGCCTGAAGTTCGTGGTATGATACCCCAACCATGTTTCTATTTGAATAAGTTTGTGGTGCTGTAGGAAAAAATGAACACAAGAATAACGGGAGACACCGCCGGCCGCCGGAACGAAGAGAAGTGCCGGAATTTTGAAAAGTACTTACGTACAAATGTAGCTTTCAATGGGGACCAACCAAAAAGCCACAAACTGCAACCTGCAACTCTGCAACTGCAAAACATAAACACAAGGAAAACCAACTTTCTATCAGTGAGCTTTAATCACAGTCTTAGAATACACCCTAAATATATCATGGCTAAGGGAATAAGATCAAAACCTTGTCGCAAGCATCGTCAAGAATTTCGCAACACCATTGGAGCGGTAAGATTCACTTGAGGACGTCATGCCAACACAAGTAACAGTTTCACTTTCTCACTCTGTAGACTATCTTCTTTTTTATGCATAGGCTGCAGCACAAAAATACTCAGAAACTGTCCAAGAAAAATTAAAAGAATGTATAGCAAAAGGATCTATGAATTCATTTGATAAAATCAATACTTTATTCGGAAACAATGATGCAATGGACACAGAAGACGACAATAAGAACGCCCCTGAAATTGAGGCGATGGAAATGGGCGCTCAAATGACAAAACACATGAATGAGTCAACAAAATTTAATGTTTCGACAAAGAAGCACAAGTTTGTAAATGACGAAGGTAATTATACCGGAAAGACATTAGCTCGTAAAAAAGTAAACAGAATGAAAAGACGAGGACAAATGAAAACTATCAAGACATCTGATCCAAAAAAGAGAGTGAAGAAGACAAAGGTATCATTTTAGGAAAACAGGAACGCCTTGAATTGTGGGAATATCGATTCTATCTGTGCATCAATGAACATTGTTAACTTTTTGGAGACTACTTGAATTAAAGTAATCATTATGTACTGATAGTTTATATCTTTATATTTATACAATACATCTAATACAGCAGGTAGTAGCAGTAGTATTCAATAGCATCATGATTTATAGCATATTGCCATAGGAGGAACTTACAACACGATGCTTGCAGTCATTGGGAATCATTTCGGAGAAATTCACAACTGAGGAGTTGAAAAAAGGAAATAGGTAACCATGATCTTCTTCGAATATAGAAGTGTTTGTCTCACTGCTAGATCCATCTGACCAGGCAGCGCTCGGTGCCCTATCAGATAGAAGTTTCTCATTCTTGAAGTTATGATCACGAAACAAACAATCTAGTTCAAAATCGTCCTTATCATGTTCTGGAGTATTCGGAATGAAAAGGGACGTGCTCGGAACAGGATTCATATCACCAACTGGAGAGGACGTCAACGAAAGAGTCACGTTTTCGTTTTTAGAATAAACAACAGATCCTTCATGATCACGCCAATCCGTTAGATGAGTCGTTTGTCTTTGGTAGAGGTAGAACAACATATTCGCAACTTGTCCGAGGCGATCAGACTTGATGTTGCTTTGCGACTGAATTACATTTTTCCAATTCAAATCCAAGTCATTGTATAAATGAAGCATAGCTTTGCAACGTTTTTCATCTTTGAAAGCTTTGTTCATAGCAATACGGCAGTGAAACTCCAATCGACTAGACAAGGCTTCTTTTGCGTTACGGTCACTAGAGCTTAGGGAGGAAAGAGCAAAATCGAATGCGTTGAGCATTGCTGCGTAAGCAATGACGAAGGGCCCTTCATGTGGTAGATCGAATCCAGACCGAACGAATGATGTCAGCTGAGTGTTTACCCTTTCCATAATGTCCTCCTGCAACCTATCATAGAATCCATCACTGAAATGACGGGTCACTACAATGGCATCAATAGTTGAGCTCACGATGTTCATCATTTCATGCACATATCCTGACGCCAAGGGAGGATCAAGAAACCAATCTAGTGCAATCATCATTGCATACTGAACTTTTGAGCAATCCTCTAGAGATGGGATATCTATACCATGAGAATAGGTTGCCTCTACAATATCCTTGTATGCTTCAAGAAGGGAATGGAATCCATCACGATTGTAGTAATTTGTTGATTCAAGCTTCTTCCTAATCAAACAACGTTTGATTTTATGCTTCTCTTCATCACAACGATAAAGTGGGTTCACTCCAAGTTCTCTTTCTGCACAATCGTAAGCGGATCTTACCCCATCGCCACTATCGTCAGCATGCAAACGAATAGCGCAATCAAATGCCATAGTAGTCAACAGAGTAAGTATATCCACGCTTGAATCGATGAATAGGTTCGAAATATCTTGTTTTTCTTTGTTTCCGTGGCAGAGAAATCGATCCAAATAATTCATGGCAACATGGGCGACCGTACCATTCTTTCGGAAGTGGTGCTGCAACTTGCAAATCCAATCGATGCATTTGAGACGAATACTGTGCCCATCCATCCTAAAGGTACAGGGAGTGCCTTGAAATGTGGTATAGACTTCAGGGATTGAGTTCATGGACTCGATGTCGGAACTACGCGTAGGAATTGGAAAATATGCTGGTTTTGATTCCTTTTCAAGAAGAACGTTCAAACGATCCAGCGCACACACAACGATGACATCATCGGTATCATTAGTTGAGCTACAGTCCTCATCGATTGTATGGAGAGGAAGCATTGTTAGAAATGAAAATGCAACACGCCAGTTTGTAGAATCTTGTAAAGGAATGCGAAATAAATGATGCAAAACCGCAAAAATGAAGAAAGAATGTGGAAAAAGGATTTTTGCGCCAACGAAAAATGTCGTATCTTGTTTCGAAATGTCTTGTGCACGAATAACAATGATGCTTACAATAATCGTAAAATATTCAAACTCTATTCGAGAGGGGAATAACGTAGCATCTTACTTTTCAGAATGTGCATTTACAAATCTATTGTTAGTTCTAAAGCATCTCTGCAGGTCTCGTAGACGTCAAAAAGAATTACACGAGAAAAAGACATCTAGGACCTCTATCAGAGAAACAATATGAACCATTCCGTCGGATGAATACATATAAATATTCAAATGTTTCCATCGTCATTCTTAAATTTGCAAGTGACTTCTGTATCTTTCATGTTATTCCAACCACTCTTAATTGCTTTCATTTTCCTTTTGCTTCAACAGTTCTTCAATATCTGAAATAATATCATCAGGGTCTGTTTGAGGACTGTATCTTTTGTATGGATTACCTTTGGCATCGATCAAAAATTTGGCAAAGTTCCATCTGTGGTGAATTGGATTTTGTAAGCGAATGCATCATTGAAACACAAATATCACTCCTGAGGGCCGAGATGAAGGAAGAAAGACTTACCGGATATCCTCTTGTCCAAGTTCACGTTTTAAGAAAGAAAATACTTCTCTGGCGTTCTTTCCATTGACATCTCCCTTTTCAAAATACTCAAGTTTATCACGAGCGCCAAACTTTTCAACAAATGTCAAAATTTGTTCATTTGTGCCTGGCTCCTGTCCACCAAACTGATTACATGGAAAGGCAAGAACTTTGAAGCCTCGAGCTCCGTATTCATCAACGAGCTTGGGCAATTGTGTGTAATTCTTTTTGGTACGACCTCATTTAGAGGCGACATTGACTACAAGAAGGACATTTCCTTTGTAGGTTGACATTGACACCTCTTCTCCGTCCATCTTTTTATCTACTAGATCGTAGAAGTTAATCTTGGAGATTACCTTCTCGGAACCATAAATCATTTTGGTACCAGCGTCTGTAAATATATGCAATTTATAAGTGGATGAATATACCGCACATTGATAACTTCGTAAAGCAGGATGACTGCATGCTGCGTACACTTACCTTGAATACTCTTTGCGAACTTTTTAATCATATCGATCACGAAAATGAGGATGCCTACACTATTTTCTATAACGTACAATTACGCAGGTCGTTATAATAATTCGGAAAAGATTCTCACCGCTTACTGATCGTTGAATAGGGTATCCTCGATTGAGGTGTCTCGTTTTTTTGTTTTCTTCGAAAGGTTTCGGGTTTCGAAACAGAACGCAGGACTTGCTATAGATGAAACTAAAATTTCATTGTGAAGAACTGCGTGTTTTTTCACATCAGCCCCCAAAATGACGTGGAAAAAACGAATCAGTACGTGGTCTACTTTTGTCTCGGGGAGGTTCGCTTTTTTCGCTTTCGTAAGTCATTTTTCACCTTTCATAGGTTCATTTTTCATCTTCTACCACGCCTTCTAGATTCTTCACAATAAACAAACAACATTATGAATTCTCCTCTACACGCACAGGCTAATTTGGAATATAACGAGGATTTCTCAAATGTTATTTGCAGCGGTAAATATAGAGCTGAGGCAAGAGAACAGTTTCAAAAGATGAAACAGCTTGAAGAATCTCAGACATATACATGCACTGATTATCTCTGCGAGTCACACAACGTTTTGAATCCTCTTGAACCTTCTGTAAATGAAGAATGTAGAGTTACTATGACTGAGTGGTGCTATCAAGTTATTGACTATGCAAAGCTACACAGAGAATCTGTTACTATTGCGATGAGGCTTCTGGATCGTTTTCTTTCTTGCAATACTCATGACGCTAAGGAAGTTCTAGCCTCTCGTAATCTATACCAATTAGCTACGATGAGTGCCCTCTTCATTGCCATCAAAACGAACGAAAGAACAATTGTAACGACAACGGAATTCGCTCAGTTGAGCAGGGGCCGATTTGAGGCCTCCGATGTTGTTCGAATGGAGTCAGTCATCCTCACAGATTTGGAATGGAGAATAAGCGCACCAACCACTCATTCATTTCTACGTTACATTGTAGCTATGCTTCCAACTGATTTACAACATACAATTGCATCAAGTCAGGTTTTCACAGAGCTTTGCAACTTTCAATTGGACCTGAGTGCTGGTGATTACTCGTTTGTGACGGAGAAACCCTCGGTAACAGCAGTTGCAGCACTTCTCAATGCGTATGCCAACGCTAAAAATTCGGATGCTTTTAACATGACCAGTAGTTTTGATTACTCATCCTTCTCTACAGAATTAACAAGGGTTACCGGAATTGAAACTCATTCAGTCGTCGTTCAAGAGGCACTTTTGCGATTAGTAACTCTTGTGAAGAACAACGGCGTTCAATTTTTATTACCATCACAGATAGTGATGATGGAGAGGCTATCCCCAAAGTTTACCCGTGACCTATCCCCTGTATGCGTTGCGCTCATCTAGTAATGAATACGACACCCGAGAGCATTTTTAACAATTCTGTTGAAAATGCTCTCAAATAATCTTGCTATCATGCTAATTTTGCCACTGGCCCCATTTTATTCAACTGTATATAAACTTCGCATATGTAAATACATTGCTATATAACTAAGATAAGCTAAAACATTTAATATTCATTTTGGACCAAAATGAAATGTCTTTTGTCTTTTGACACTGACCGTCAATTTCAGTGTGGTGTGCCAAATTCTATATCAAATCTTGCATATTTCTACTTAGGATAGAACTACATTATATACTTAAATACAATCTCAGATCTATGAAAAGGAATAACAAAGGATTTCCATCTATCTTCTCCCTCAATCAAAAAGAAATGAGAAATGCTTTGGTGGATCAACAATCAACAGTCAGTGTGCTAACCCTAAAAGAAGTACCTAGTAGATTGACTTCAACAAAAAAAACAAACAAACACAGAACAAACCCCCCTTACACACAGAACACACTCTCCTCAATTGACGAAAACGAACAATTAAAAGAGGAATGATAACTATATCACTGAAGATGAGGAAATCATTACGATATATAACTGTAGTAGCACTTGCTATGGCACCTCTCATACAATCTTTTGTGCCACGCGTATCTTATCGTCAAAGTCCTTTACCTCTTTCAATTAGTCCAGAGTTATGGCGAACACAGAATGATGTTCAAGTCAGCACATCACTTCATTTTTCCATGGAAGATGCAGTGTATAATGCGCAAAGCGCTGCTAGTTCCATGGTATCAAGTTCTTTATCTTCGACGACTCCATCTTCGCTTGCGATCTTATATTTTGCTGGACTTCTAACTTCATTCTCACCGTGTAGTCTTGGATTATTACCATTGACAATATCCTACATAGCAGGCGCTGCTGGTGAACGTGATGATAGACAAGTTTTCTTCCCAACGGTGGCGTTCGCTCTCGGGTTGGCAAGTGTATTCTGTGGATTAGGATTGACAGCATCATTATTAGGTGGGGTCTTTGGTGCCTCAAACGATGAAAATGTTCTTGGTGGGATAATTTTAGCGAGTCTGAGCTGTGGAATAAGTATAGCTATGGGGCTTCAGTTGTTAGATCTAGTGAACTTGCCCCTTCCATCGCTAGATATAGGTCCTCTGGTAATCGAGAATAAAGCTCTGAAAAATTCTAATGATGCGCTTACGTGCGAGGCATGCAGTGAGATCTCATTTGATGAACATGGAAATGTTGTCATGAACAAGCCAATGCTTGGTGAAGTACAAAATAGTAGCACGACAGTAAATTCGGCTTCGTCTGAGAAAAACTCACTTTTTCGAACATTTTTACTTGGTGGCTCTTCAGCATTCGTTGCATCTCCTTGTGCAACACCTGTTTTGACGTCAATTTTGGGCTTTGTAGCTGGGAACCGAGATGCTCCTTTCTTGGGTGCGCTTTTACTGTTTATTTATACAATTGGGTACACAACACCGCTTCTGTTAGTGAGTGCAACAGGTAGTAGAGCACTTTTAAATATCCAATCTTCAGCTGATAATGGCGATGATAGTCTTGCAGGACAGATCGGTCAACTAATAAACCCAATTATGGGAGGTATTTTAATTTGGTTTGGTACCAATGGCTTTCTCGAAGCATTGTTTGGAAATCCTTCATTAGCTGGACTCGCACCGATCCTAGACTAAAAAAAATAGTGCATATATAAAGCACAATTCCGATAGACAAGTAACGAAATACTGTAGAATAAGATTTGAATTGAATACTAATTATCCACAGTGGAATAGACTGACATAATATCCTTGTTGGCATATTTCTTCACAATCTGCTTCAATTCTTTCATCTCTCGCTCAAACATACAAGCTAATTCATCATCACAACGGGTCCCATCCATAGCCAATGCTATCTTCTTGGCTAAAGTTAGCATACCATGGGAACTTTTCAATGTAGAATCGGAACGCACACTTGAGTGGCTTGGAATATGCTTCTGATTCTTCAAATCATCAGATTCCGTCATTAATGATGGATAATCATCTGATTCAATATCACAAAGTTGGGCACCATTATCTATAGCAAAAGGGAATTCATGAACGCGATGAATCAGACCGTGTATAACACCAAAAGTAATAAAGCGCCGAAAGTCTAACATCGAAAAAGTTTCTTTCCAATCGATTTTCTGAGCTACACTAGTGTTCGAATCAAGCGATTCGTGAGATCCAAGCGAAGATGTGGTGATCTTAGACCGTTTTTTCGAAGTTTTGTCATGCTCTGATTGACTGCTTGTCTTCAATTTCTTCATGATTATATCGGCCAAAGTTTGGCCTCTATTGCATGATGTATATAATATTGATATAGCTATCAATATGGACTCTTTATCTTGTTTCGCTTGAGTAGGCATGATCGTTTGTGATTGTATCGAAGTCGACATTTTCTGGTTTAGTTGAGGGGAAACCGGGCTCATGAAGGAGTCTTTACTACTATTTGGTGTCAAATTATTACGTCGCGACTTCGTACTGGTTAGAGAGGCATAACTTGTAGGTGGATTTTCATTTGCATCTAGACTTTGGAAAGGAGGGTAAGACTGAGGGCCCTCTGTACCTTGTGGTGGGATTAACATCATCGATGTCGGACTTGGAGAACTCGTTTGTTTCTGTGGCATCTTAACAATGAATTGATATGCTCCTTCCATAAGATTTTTCAATTTCCCAGACAGAGCTAACTGAGCCTTGGGAGTGGATTCATATATATTGGAATAACGAAAGATATCAACACAAGCCAAAACATTGTGATGACGTAGTACCCTAAGGCATGCTCGAACCATTTCTTCGTCTACTTGAGATGATTTTGCAATATACTTGGCATATTTGATTCCATTGATGTGTGGAACTATCCAGTTGATGGTAAGATCCCAACCAAGAGAATACAGCTGTGATTCTGGACGGAGTAAAACTGGGACAACGTAGTCTTTGATTGTCGACGCATGAGCTTTAGGGGCAGGGAAGTATTGCAAGTGTAAAGAATTTGTTTTATCTAGAAGTATATGACATTTGGATGATGGGCTATTTAAGGATGGTACCAAAACATCCAGCAATGACTGAAGGACTGGCTTCGTTGTGGGGTTGGACAAAAATTGTGATTCTAACTCCATGGACCGTAATGTTGAAGCCAAAGTGGTTAATAAGGGCCTAAAAGGAGCAGGATCTATTTGCCGTCGAATTACAAAGCCAACACTGAACAAGAAGCTGTTTCTTTCGTAACGAGCGTCTTGAATAATAATAGGCTTTGCTATGATATGAAGGTTATGTGTAGATATACTAATGAGCTGTCCTGTCAGTTCGGAAATAATGTATTCGCATGTAGCATCAAATATCGACTGAGAGTTGGAAGGGAGCGTCGGAGGTATATCTGCATTTGTATCCTTATCTTGCTTTGATTTAGAAAATGACTTGGATAGAATTTCGTGAATTTTATTAATGGATATTGATATATCCTGATCCATAAAGTGTGTAGGAGATTGATAACAAATCTTTGGCCCAACTTTGTTATCGAATTCGGCATAAAAGGAACAAAATAATGGACATTGATCTGGATCTCGGGGCTTGTACATTTTATATTTCATTGTTATAGGAGCAGATTCTTGTTTCCCCTTGTCAATCGAAGACTTGATACCTTTCGGCTGCTTGTTTCTTGTTTGTATAGAAGAAGTCCCAGTAATATTATATAATGATCTGTCACTTCGATCCAACCTATCAGTGTCATCTATACTTCCAGTGCTCTGTATCATATCCTTACTCGATTTTCGTACATGGCCATCAATCATCAATGGAGGAGACATCAGTCCACTGTTAAGCGTACTTGTCGAAGGTGATGAGTTTGGTGGTTTTTTAGGGGACCGTGTCTGAAAGTCGCTATTTCCCTCCATAATAGCTGTTGCAATCTTTCAAATGACGAAGTAGATAGTTTAAGGTTCTTCCGAATGGATGGAACAATCACGTTGAAATAAACGAAGTAGTAGATTTAAAAATAATACAGTGTGTAAAGTTGTGAGTTGTGAGGAATGAGTTTGTGACAAAAATTAAAACAATGTCCTTGTTAGTACTCGTTCTTTTTGATTTTCAACCGTTTACCGCCGTGGTCCTGCCGACTGCCGCGCGAGGCTGCGATTCATGATTCATTCTATGCGATAAACTCTTCCAACCACAATGAAACAGGTAACGGTACGCATCTGTGTATGTGTATAAAAAGAAATCCATATGTTTCAATTAAATGCTAAAAATCAAATAACCATGACAAAAGTGGCTGTGACTATTCTTGCTCTGGCTATCATTGGTGCTGTAAATGTATTGGAAATGGGTACAGTTGAAAATTTTATGGAGGTAGAAATGAATCAAACATTCTCAGAGATGGAAAGTGACACACCACAATATGCCCATGTTTCGAGCGTGGATGATCGTAACAAGGATAGCAGTCATTCACATAGTGATAGTTATGATGGAATGTTGAGTTCTTCGAAGCAAGAACACACAAGTCTCCGTGTTTCAAAAGATCAACTGTTTGATTGCTCTGACTCAGTTGACCGATTTTCACAACGGAACGTACAAGCAAGCAAGATTCAGTCACCTTTCAACTGTTTTCTACCGAATGCAAAATGCAAATATTACTACCCTGCGAACTTCTTTGATACATCGTGTGGTATTGGGAAAGAGTACTCTCACTATCTCAAAACGTTAGAAGAAAAACGTCTTAATCGTACCCTTTGGAACTTCATGCCGGCTATGGGCTATCCAACACTGACATTGAATTATACTTGTCTCCAGAATGGAAAGCATTTTTCAAACGGAGTTACACCAACAACAAGTGACTCATTACATGATATAGGACCCCATTATACCGGAGACACTGTTTGTATCACTGAGAGGTTAAGTTTCTTACATGTGCACAAGGTGGGAGGCACTAGTTTACACGCGGCCTTCAACTACATGTCAATGAGCAAAAGTTCTTCTTTGCAACGGCATAAATTTTTTACTCCGTCGCATTCCCCAGACGCAACACCGAAAAAGAAGCAAGGAGGAGAAGACAATCCAATATTCACTCAAACGAAGGAAGCACTGGCTCATGCGATTAAGTATCCAGTAGATGAGTTTGGACCAGAACAGCATGTCATGTTTGCTTTTGTTCGAGATCCTCTTGAACGTTTTATTTCATCGATCGGACAAGCCACAGGAGCATCGGGAAGTACTAGTAACAAGATCAGTGGAGTTCTGAAAGAAAAATGCTTGAAAGAAACGTCTCGAGAGACCTTGACATGCATTTCAAAGTATGTTAGAGATAATGGCTTTTGGATTGAACTTCATTTCACGCCTCAAGTCATTGACATTTCATTCACGACCTTATATTCCGACGTTCCTGTGGCTCTGTTTCCATTTCAAGAGTTAAAATCAATCCTAACATATCTTGGTCGAGGCGATGCACATGGTAGAGATGGAACAAAGTCAACTTATCGTACTGATGAAGTCTTCACGAATATGAACGTTTCTGACTACGACGAGGAAAGTATTGAGATTGTATGTAAAATATATGAAATGGACGTGTTGATGCAACGATCAATGGGTCTTGAAGTCCCAAGATGTGATCGATATGTACCCCAACATTATTCATTTGATGATTTTGTTTCTTCATAAAGATATTCAAAGATCAATTTCATGGAAGCTGTGACATAGAGTAATAGTTAGATAGTTGTTTTTCAAAATGTGTTTCGTGTAGTTTTATTCAGAGTTCGCATCGAAAGGTGAAAAGCTAAAAATACTGAAGATGAGTCTTGAAATAGGTCGTGAATCGTGAAGAGGGAAGAGGAATGACGATTCAGGATTCATACAATTGTGTGTGCATGTGTTTTAAAAAAAAGGAACCCTTGAGAGATAACGCTGGTTCACTAACAACATCACTCTATCTAGTTATCATGAGAAGATCTTTGATAGTTGTCTTAATAACATTTCTGGTTGGTCCTTTTCAATGTGTTTCATCTCAGCAGATTCAAAATAGAACTACAAAC
>Ga0213868_10002254_pt1 | contig 18483 bp, 15 predicted proteins | sample PICome_9_FD_160087 | JGI IMG/M metagenome (GOLD analysis project Ga0213868, IMG submission 160087) | Coastal seawater microbial communities near Pivers Island, North Carolina, United States - PICO127 | ecosystem: Environmental > Aquatic > Marine > Coastal | place: USA: North Carolina...
ATATAGACTCTGAGGCATTGGGGCTGTCAAAAACTATTGTAAATTACGAGATAAAAATTGAGAAAATCTCTGCAAATATAAGTGAGTGTAGCAGTGCCCTAGAGAAACATCGTATTAACTATGCAGAACTAGTGGATAAGTTGAATACAATTCAAGGTCAGTATTATTCTGTAGGATCTGATGTAACTAGAATTGAACAGTCAATACAATATGCTCGTGATAAGGCGAGTGAAATCAAGAAAGATTTAGAAGAAATTGAACAAAATTTTACTGAAAACGAAGAGCATTTATCCCTCGATAAAAAAACTAAAAATACCTTAGAGATTGAGTTAAAAAAAATTCAACCAATGCTTGAAGAAGCTAGGTCAAAAGAGATTTCATCTGAGTTATTACTCCAGGAAGCAGAAATACAAATGAAGAACTGCCAGCTCCATTGGGATGACTTTATAAAAAATTCATCAGGCCCCGCTCAACAATTAGAAATACAACAATCAAGAATAGGTTACCTAGAGCAGCTGATAAATCGACAAGATGAAAAGATAGTTAATTTATCCAAAGAGAGTGAAAGTTTAGTTAAAGAACCATTTGAGAATGATCTAGCAGATCTAAAATTAAGAATATCAAAAATAGACTTACTTATAACCGAAAAAGAAACTAGCTTAAAAAATTCTACACATCAGATCGATAAATTGCGTCAAGTTTCAAACTTGCTAGATTCGAGTCTTAATGAGAAGCGCACTCATTTGCAGTCTCTACTAGGAAAGCAATCATCATTTGAATCACTTGAACGCTCAATTCTCAATATCGATAATAAAAAAGAGATATGGTTTAAAACTAATGAGATCGATAAGAGACATAGGTTATCTGAAAAAATTCAAGTTTCCCCTGGTTGGGAAACTGCTATAGAAATAGTTTTAGGTGATTCTCTTCAGGCAGTTTATGTCGAAAGTATAAATAATCTCAAAGATAGCTTAGAGACTTCAATTGAAGACGAGTTATTTTTGGTAGAGAAGAATGACAGTGAAGTCTTCAATATAGTTGAAAATCAAACTGCATCTCTATTGGCAAAAGTAGACGGAGAGGATTTTAGTGGCTACCTCAAATCTATACTTAAGGATGTATTGGTTGAAAATGATTTGAGCTCTGCGTTCAGGTCTAGAAAACAACTAAAAAATGGCCAGTCGATAATTACAAAAGATGGAGTCTGGCTTGGAAAAGATTGGATTCGTATCACAAGTACAAAAGATGTAACTAAGGGCATATTAAAAAGAAAAAAAGAATTAGAATCATTGGAAATTGAATTAAAGAACACGCGTACGGATGTAGAAAAACTTGAAGAAAAAAAAAGTATTAACGAAAAATCTCTTCGAGAGTTAGAGGAGCAAAGAGAGAAAAATATTAAATTGTTAGCTATAAAGCAAAATGACCATGCAGAACTAAATACAAGAATGAGTAACATTGAAATACAGCTTGATAACATCACAGCTCATCGAGAAAGAATGATTTCTGACTTAAGAGAAACAAAAGATCAAAGAAAATTGGAGAAAAAGAGATTATCTGATAGCCATAAAGAATTGAACCTATCTTTAGTTGCCGTAGAAAATAACTCAAAAAAGAGAGATGAGCTATCATCTGATCGTGAAAATAAAACAATCAAACTCGATTTGGCTAGAGAGACATATAGAAAATATAAGGATCATGCTCATGAGATAGCAATAAAGGAAAGAGCAGCGAGTACAAGACTGCAATCAGTAATTGAGGGTATTCAGAGATTAGAAAATCAAAAGAGTCGCTTGAGTGACAAAAAACAACAGCTATTTGAAGCAAAAAATCGAGATGATAATCCAGAAGAAACCTTACAAAAAGATCTTTCTGTTCATTTAGATCTACGGCTTAAAGTTGAAAAAGAACTCTCAGACTCTAGAAATCAAGTTGAAAATCTCGAAAAATTGATGCGTGATATTGAGCAGAAAAAGAATCTCTCGGAGACAGAGATTCAGCAAGAAAGAAGTGCACTCGAGCAAAAAAAGATATCAGCCCAAGATTTTGAAACACGCAGCCAGACTATATCTGAACAAATTATCGAGTATGGATTTAATTTGACAGATCTACTACTGTTGATTCCTGATGCATTAACTTTAGATGACCTAGATCAAGCTTTAGAAAAAATATCCAATCGCATTCAACGATTAGGGCCAATTAATCTTGCAGCAATTGATGAATTTAATACTGAAATAAAAAGGAAGCAGTATCTAGACAAACAAAATGATGATCTTGAGGAGGCGCTCTCTACTCTAGAAGGCGCTATACGTAAAATTGATAAAGAGACACGTGCGAGATTTAAAGAAACATATGATCTAGTTAATATTTCCTTTCAGGAACTATTTCCTAAATTATTTGGTGGAGGTAAATCTTATCTAGAGCTGACAAGTGATGATCTACTTGAAGCTGGAGTATCAATAATGGCTAGGCCTCCAGGAAAAAAAAATACAACAGTGCACTTACTCTCAGGTGGAGAAAAGGCAATGACAGCAATTGCTCTTGTATTTTCAATTTTCAAGCTTAATCCTGCACCATTTTGTATGCTAGATGAAGTAGATGCTCCGTTAGATGACTCAAATGTACTCCGTTATGCAAAAATAGTTGAGGAAATATCATCTAATGTTCAGGTTGTATATATCTCACATAATAAAAATGCTATGGAAATGGCAAATCAGCTAGTAGGTGTGACTATGCATGAGGCAGGCGTATCCAGGCTTGTAAGTGTTGATATTGATCAAGCAATTCAGCTTGCTGAGGTTAGATAGGCATAAAAACAATAAAGTTTTTTTAATTAAAAATATACAATTTTAATTTTAGGTAAGTTGTATTAAAGTAACTTTTAATTTTAATAAGTCATAGGCGCTAAATGATTGAAGTAGGCCCGCGAGAAATGATAATAGCATTAGGTGCTGTGGTTGCCTTAGCAACTACGTTGCAAATCATGCGTCGTATCCGAAACTCTCGTTATGAAAATATACAAATGCCAAATAAAAAAAATGATTCTGCTTCCAATGAAGATCAAGAAGTAACTGAATGGTCTGATGAGGATCGTTCTGAATTTCTTAGTGGCGGAGCACGTATTGTTACAAGAGATGGTAATAACTTAGAGACTAAAAGTAATTCTGACAATTCAATAAATATTAGTAACTCAACTTTGAATATAGATTCCACAGATCATTCAGCTTTAGAGCAAGAAGAACTAAAAGTTCATCAAAAAAAATCAATGAAAGATGCAAATTCTGGCCATAAGTATTCAGCAGATAGTATCGTGGTGCTTCATCTTGAAGCGAGAGAAAATACAGTATTTTATGGAGAAAAATTATTGAATATTTTTCTTAAAAATGGATTGCGTTACGGTACCAAGAAAATCTTCCATTATCATGAAAATGCTGGCGATTCAGATGCGATTATTTTTAGCCTAGCAAATTCTATACACCCCGGAATTTTTGATTTAGATCAAATGTCAAAGTTAACTACACCGAGTATAAGCCTGTTTTTAGTCATAGAGGACCATGTGGATCCGATTGCTGCATTTAATATTTTGCTTGATTCAGCTAAAAAAATTGCTACAGAACTCGATGGTGACCTAAAAGATGACAGTCGTAGTGCTTTCACAAAGCAAACAGAGGATCATTATCGTCAGCGAATAATTGACTTCAATAGAATACAAATCCCCGGAACATAATATGACTGATAACGATAAGGTTGCAGCAGAAGCTGCACTTTTAAGGGCCCAGTTAAATAAGCATAATTATGCATACTATGTTAAAGATAATCCTTCTATTCCCGACATAGAATACGACCGACTGCTTAAAAGGCTTAATGTTATTGAGTCTGATAACCCAAAACTGAAGCAAGCAGATTCTCCTACTCAGAGAGTCGGAGGGAAGGCTTTAAGAGAGTTCAAAACTATATCCCATCATACACCTATGCTTTCATTGGATAACGCTTTCAGCAACGAAGAGCTTCTAGATTTTAACAATCGTATACTTGACCGTTTGAAGGTCAAAGGCGAAATATCATATGTATGTGAGCCAAAGCTTGATGGGGTTGCAGTCAGTTTGTTATATGAAGACGGAATTTTAGTAAGTGGTGGAACTCGTGGCGACGGCAAAGATGGAGAAGATATTACAGAAAATGTAAGAACTATTTATTCCGTTCCCTTAAAATTAAAAGTAAAAAAACCCCCAATTTTTCTTGAGGTTAGAGGCGAGATCTATCTGCCCAAGAAAGGTTTTGAAAAAATCAATAACCAAGCTAAATTAAATGGTGGTAAAGTTTTTGTTAATCCACGAAATGCTGCAGCAGGCAGCCTGAGACAGCTAGATTCAAAAATTACTGCATCTAGACCTCTCGAGATGTCAATTTATAGCCTTGGTAAAATTCAAGGATATACCACCCCAGATACACATATGGAAACTCTTGAGTTATTAAAAGAATGGGGATTTCTTGTAAATTCAAATTCAATTTTAGTGGAAGGCATTAAGTCGTGTGCTAACTATTATCAGAAGATTCTTAATTTAAGAAATAGTCTGCCTTATGAAATTGATGGTATTGTATACAAAGTTAATGATCTTAATTATCAAGAACGTCTAGGCTCAATAGCAAAATCCCCTCGATGGGCAATTGCAAGAAAGTTTCCCGCGGAAGAGGAAGTTACGCAACTAGAGGCAGTTGAGTTTCAGGTGGGTCGGACTGGGTCTATAACTCCTGTGGCAAAACTTAAAGCTATCTTTGTTGGGGGTGTGACCGTGAGTAATGCATCGCTTCATAATCAAGATGAAGTGAAAAGGCTAAATATTAGAATTGGTGATTATCTAATAGTTCGTCGAGCTGGAGATGTAATCCCTCAAATCGTAAAAATTATTGCTGAAAGACGGCCGAAAATAACAAAAGAAATAATCTTTCCTAAAAGGTGTCCAGAATGCGACTCGTCTCTAGTTCAAATAGAAGGCGAAGCAGCCATAAGATGCCCTAGCGGCTTATTTTGCTCTGCACAAATGAAGCAAGCAATAAAACATTTTGCATCAAGAAAGGCTATGGATATAGATGGACTGGGAGAAAAATTGGTTGATCAGCTCGTTAGTGAAGGCTTAATAGCTTCTATAGTTGATCTTTATCATCTAAATATTGACCAGATAAGCAATCTAGAAAGAATGGGTAAGAAATCAGCTAATAATTTATTAGATGCGCTAGAAAAATCAAAAAAAACTACACTACCGCGTTTTCTTTACTCGCTAGGTATTAGAGAAGTTGGCGATGCAACTTCACTTTCATTAGCGAGCCACTTTAAAAGTCTCGATGCAATACAAACTGCAAAATTAGAGGATCTTGAAGGGGTTCCAGATATAGGGCCTATAGTAGCAGGATTTATCAATAGCTTTTTCTCCCAACAGGAAAACTTAAAGATCATAAAAGAACTAATTAACTTCGGCATTAATTGGCCTGATCTATTAGTAGACAAAAATAGTGATTTACCTTTATCAAACCAAATATGGGTTCTTACTGGTGGAATGAAAGTGATGGGCCGTGCTGAGGCAAAGGAAAAACTTCAGCTATTAGGCGCAAGAGTTTCAGGTAGTGTCTCATCAAAAACTAATTTCGTTGTTGCCGGGACTGGCGCTGGCTCTAAGCTTAAAAAAGCAAGAGAACTAGCAGTTGAAATAATAGACGAGAATTTATTGCTAAGCCTGCTTGAAGAATATGACTTGTTTTAAATTATATTGATGGTTGATTATCCTAATCTAGAAGCTGGTATTAAAAGCTAAGAGGGCTGCTACTACCGATACATTCAGTGACTCTACTCCGCCACTCATTGGAATTTTAATCTGATACGTACACAGATCACTTACGCTCTTAGACACTCCTGTAGTCTCATTTCCTAAAACATACACAACAGGAGATTCGATTTTAAATTCACTAATTGATGTTTTTCCTGCTCCTGACAAGGCGCAAGTCATAACTCCCTTATCCCTTAATCTCGGGATAGCTTCTTCTAGACTATTACATTTTATCAAAGTACTCTTGAACAATGTTCCCGCACTAGCCTTAATAACAAGTGGTGATAGCGCTGCATTACCTTTATTGGGCAATAGAATTCCATAGCAGGGGCTGGCCGTTACGGACCTTATAATCATACCTAAGTTTTGCGGGTTAGTAACTCCATCTAGCGCAATAAGGGTAAAATTATTTTTAGGCATAGAGTTCATAAAATCAGGAAACAGATGATGGTTATCGAAATATAGATCTGCCGCAATACCTTGATCTTGATTTATATTTTTAGATATTCTTGATAATGATTTTCGGGTATGACTGATTACTTCGATGCCACGCTCTTCAGCAAACTTTATGATTGTCTTGCTGAAATCTGTTATTTTTTTAGTTTGAGCTATGTGTATCTTATGAAAAATTATATCAGGATTTTTCAAGGCCTCTAGTACTGGATTTTTTCCATAAATTGTGAGAAATTTTTCATAAAAATTTTTACGGCTTAGGTACTCTTTGGTATCGACCACAATTACTCCATGAACTTCTTAGAGTTCAAGATAGCTATGAACTTTTAATTATCTTTATGTATGACTCAATCGCTTTATCTAAACCCATTGAGATAGCATCAACTATTAATGCATGCCCAATAGAAAATTCCTTGAGGCCAGGAATAGAGCAGAACTTTGTTAGATTTAGTAAATTTAGGTCGTGTCCAGCATTAACTCCCATACCTAATTCGTTGGCAATACTCGCTGAAATAAGATATTTTTCAAATATATTATCAATATCTTCTTTACCCCATGCAGCTGCATATGGCCCTGTAAATAGCTCAATTCTATCTACTTCTAATTCTCCCGCAAGCCTAACTTGCTCTTCTTCTGGATCCATGAAGAGGCATACACGAATACCATTATATTTCAAGTTTTGTATAACTGGATACAATTTATCGGAATTCACTTTTAAATCAAAACCATGATCTGACGTTAATTGACTTGTAGTATCAGGAACCAGTGTGCATTGATGCGGCATTACAGAATTTACAATCTCTATAAATCCTGGATAATTATTTTTTTTTGAAGCAAATGGATTACCTTCCACATTAAATTCAATTGATTTATTTGTTACTTTCTTTGTATTTGAAATTAGATTACTGAGATCATAGACATCCTTGGGTGTTATGTGTCTGAGGTCAGGTCTTGGGTGAACGGTTATACCATCCACTCCATTTTTGATGCATACATCTGCATGGGCTAGCAAGTCTGGGTAGTTTCCTTCTCGCGAATTACGAATAAGAGCAATTTTATTCAAATTAATACTTAATGATCTTTTCAAAATTATTTATCTTCTATGATTATAGCTTTAATAATTTTTATTGTTGCAGTTGGTACATCTCTCATTCCAGCTGCTCTTTGAGTTGGAAGCCGTGATATTTTCTCAGCTACACTCATGCCACGGATAACCCTTCCAAATACAGCATAGCCAGCTTTTCCTGAAGTCGCATCCAAGCTACTATTGTCCACAACATTAATAAAAAACTGTGCTTTAGCGCTATCTGGATCTGAAGTACGTGCCATCGCAATCGTATACTTTTTATTTTTTAGACCATTATGTGATTCATTAGGTATGTTTCCGCCAAAAGGGGTCATACGACTAATATCTTCATTAAAACCACCAGTTTGAATCATAAAGCCAGGGATCACTCTATGAAAAATTAATCCATCATAATATTTTTTTTCTACGTAGGTTAAAAAGTTATCAACTGTTAGAGGTGCATCATTTGGGTACAGCTCTAAAAGTATTTCCCCCATATTTGTCGTTAAAAGAACCTTTGAATTTTTAGTTACTTTTTTGATTAATTCATTAGCACTGGTATCTTTATATTCATAACTGAAGGATAGTTGCGCAAAAACCATAAAAAAAAGAGTGAATAGTAGCTTTTTGTACATAAAATATTACCTTTCATAGTTAAGTTTAAGAATTAGATGTTTTCGATTATCTCCATTCATCATATTTATTTTTTCGGGTAAAAGATGATAAAAATGATGTCAAAAGTGAGCCCATGACAACTGCGAGCGCCCCATATAAAAACCATGTATTCCTTTGGCTTTTAGACAGCCGATCATTTTGACCCTTTAAAATATCATTTTCACTTTCCAGAATAGAGTTCTTTCGAGTTAAAACTTTATTTTGTTCTTCAATTGAAACCTCACTCCTCAGTAGGGGTTCTTCTGATGTTACATAAGGAACAAAAATCATCACCATGATTAAAGTAGCTGAACTTAGAAATCTCAGTAAATATTTGTTGTAAAATGGATTTTTTTTCATGGTAATACCTTTTTGAATGGCTTAACAGTGACCTTAGAATATACACCCTCCTTAACATATGGGTCATCTGCTGCCCATATATTTGCAGAATTCAAAGAATCAAATTCTGCAATTATTAGGCTGCCAGTAAAGCCACAATCACCAGGGTTTTCGTTATCAATAGCTGGATGAGGCCCTGCAACCAAAAGCCTTCCATGATTCTTTAATTCTTCTAGTCTGGCTAGGTGAGAAGGCCTAGCTGCCAACCTTTTTTTTAAACTGAGGGGTTTATCTTCACTGCTTATGGTATACCACATCTCTTTACCTTTCCTAAGTTGCATCTTTATTTTTAATTATCTCTTCAAGTCTAAGACCAGTTAGTTTTTTTATACCTCTAAACAAATAAATCAAAGCTCCCATCAGAACCAACATTGCTGGAACTGCAATGACAGGGAAACTTAAAGCAGTCATTTTACCCAATTGTTCGTTAAACTCTATAGTACCTGGCTGACTGGTTATTATTGTTACAGCTAAAACATAGTTAAGTAATGACGAAACAAAAAAAGATAAAGCTACTATCCATGAAGAATTTGCTAGATAAACTTCGAGTTTTTCTTTATTTCCATTAATTTCAACTATGTTAGATATCTTTGATACTTGCATAATTTTTTCATTGAATAAAAATGTTTTAACTAAAGGAAATTTTGTTTTTAATGAAAAAAGAGTCGCTAATCCAAGGACTGCTGGTATTGTAGCCTCTTTTATTGCTATGTAAATTGGGTTAAGTTCGAGCAAACTGATGCTCCCCGTCAATATAATACTAGCCACTCCTATTGTAGAAAAAATGTTTACTTTCTTTATTTTTACAAAATCTTTCAGACCGAAGAGGACCGGAAAAGCCAGAGCTGTAATTATAGCGAACCTTATTCCAAGATAATTATCATCGCTCAGATTAATTAAAATGAGAGTAGGTATTATTATATTGCAAGCAATATTCAGTAAGAGATTATCGTTTGTAGCGTTATTTTTTGGCATTTTATTATTTTGTAGGTAAAATTTACAAATTAGTAACATATTTAAAATTTTTATTATTATTGTAAGTCATCATCACTGACTTATCGAGCATGAAGTGTCAATCCATTTGAATGGAAGCTGTATAAATGCAGATTTTATTTACGTATAGAAAAAAATAAATTATCTCTGTGGGATCCATGATGAGTCAATTTTTTTCAATTCATTCTAAAAACCCTCAATCTAGATTAATAGATCAATCTATAAAAATTATTAAAAAAAGTGGGTTATTTATTTTCCCTACAGATTCATCGTATGCTCTTGGTTGTAAGCTTGGCGAAAAAAAAACGGTAGATAGAATTCGAATCATAAGAGAGCTGGATAAAGAGCATAATTTCACATTAATGTGTCAAGATCTCTCAGAACTTTCAGTATATGCTAAAGTTAATAATCAATCATATCGCTTAATTAAAGCTAATACTCCAGGGCCTTTCACGTTTATACTGAAAGGAACAGCAGAAGTTCCCAGAAGGTTGTTGCATCAAAAACGAAAAACAATTGGTCTTAGGGTGCCTGGGAGTCCGATCATATCAGCTATACTTAAGACACTGGGTGAGCCAATTATGAGTGTAAGTCTGCTTATGCCAGGAGATAGTTATCCTCTAGCCGATCCCCGTGAGATACGTATTAAATTAGAGCATGCCGTTGATCTGATTATAGATGGTGGAAACTGCAGTGAGGGCCTAACTACTATAGTAGATTTAAGTAGCTCTTATCCTGAAATAATTAGACAAGGAATTGGTGATTTAAGAGCTTGATAGTTTGTACTTTATTAATGAGTATATTAGAAAGCTATATGTTTAATCAGTTGCTAGCTGAATAAATTAATCGCAGTATAATGTGTTAATCTTTAATTTAATAAAAAATTATGTCAAAAGAAGAAGAGTCTGGATATCTCCATAGTAATGCCCCGAAAGAATTGGAAGGTAATAAAAGATCTTCTAGAGTTCTTGTGGGTTCGTCAGTTACCGAAGCACCAAAAGACTTATATATACCACCAAATGCATTAGAGATTTTTCTAGAGGCATTTGAGGGCCCTCTTGACCTACTCCTGTATATGATAAAGCGTCAAAATCTTAATATATTGGAAATAAATGTAGCTGAAATTACACATCAATACATGAGCTATATAAACTTAATGGAAGCAATGCAGCTTGAGTTAGTTTCAGAATATCTATTGATGGCAGCAATGCTCGCTGAAATTAAGTCAAGAATGCTTCTACCAAAAGAAAAAGAAATTGAAGAAGATGATCCTCGGGCTTCATTAATTCTTCGCTTACAAGAATATGAGCGTTTTAAGAGGGCAGCAGAAGATATAGATCATCTACCAAGGCTTGAGAGAGATAATTTTATAGCTACAGCTGAAGACCCAGACATGAAAATAATAAAAAAATATCCTGAAGTAGCTATCCAAGAAATTCTATTTGCTATGTCGAGGGTTCTACAGAGAATTGATATGCATGAGCACCATAAAATTAAGCTTGATATGATTTCTACTCGAGAGAGGATGTCTAGAATCTTGAGTTCCTTGAGTAGCGAAAATTTCATACCCTTTAATAACTTATTCGATTTGAATGAGGGAAGAGCAGGGGTAATAGGTACTTTTTTAGCTCTTATGGAACTAATAAGAGAGTCAATGGTAGAAATAGTGCAAAGCGAATCATATGCACCAATACATATTAAGTGTACCCGTAAAAATTTTTTATTAGGAATTAAAATGCATCATACAGAACTTACAAAAATCATCGAGGGTTTACTGCTTGCTGCACAACGATCTTTGGATATAAATCAAATAGAAAGTATTTTTGATAATGAAAACGTTCCACTTGACGAGATAAATACTGCATCAGAAAATCTATCTTTGCAAGCACAAAAACCGTCTAGAAAAGATATCTATTCTGCTATTCAAAGTATCAAGCTTGACTGTGAGAACCGCAGTTTTGAACTAAAGGAAACTGCAAGCGGTTATCGTTTGCAGATCAGAGATGAGCTCTCTTTTTGGATAAGTCGCTTATGGGAAGAAAAACCTAAAAAGTACTCTAGGGCTTTTTTGGAAACACTATCATTAATTGCTTATAAACAACCAGTTACAAGAGGGGAGATAGAAGAAATAAGAGGCGTATCAGTTAATTCTGATACTATTAGAGCCTTAATGGAGCGTGATTGGATAAAAATAGTTGGAAACAAAGATGTTCCGGGTCGACCAGCTCTATACTCTACGACAAAAAATTTCCTGAGCTACTTTAATCTTAGAGACCTTAAGGAGCTTCCTGTTCTTGAGGATATAAAGGATATTGCTCAAATTAAACCAGAATTAGCCCTTGGCAATATAGCTGAAACTAGCGAGATCAAGCCTAACGAACTTAGTCAGAATAACTAGGTTGATGATCATAAGAGTAATAAGTAATGGTTTCTGAAAAACTTCAAAAAATATTAGCAAGGGCAGGTTGTGGTTCGCGTCGAGAGATCGAGCGTTGGATTAGAGAGGAGCGCATAACAGTTAATGGAAAAACAGCTGTTATTGGCGATCGTGCTTCAATGGAAGATGCTATTCAGGTCGATAGTAAAAATATTTATGTGTCAGAAAATCAGAGAGTTCGAGTGCTTGTCTATAACAAGCCGGAAGGAGAAGTTTGCACAAAATCTGACCCTGAAAAGCGTAAGACTGTATTTGATTCTTTGCCAATCATTAAAGGGGAAAGATGGATAGCTGTAGGGCGTTTGGATATAAGTACTACAGGATTGCTATTGTTTACCAATAATGGAGATTTAGCAAATAAGCTTATGCATCCTTCTTCAAAAATTGACCGAGAGTATTTAGCAAGAGTCCATGGAGCAGTTGATGAAGGAATGTTGCAACGACTCCAAGAAGGGGTGCTGTTGGACGATAGTATAGCAAAATTTAGCGATATAGTTGTTGGAAAAAAAATCGGTACAAATGGTTGGTATACCGTTGCTCTTACTGAAGGGCGTAATAGAGAAGTAAGAAGATTATGGGAGTCACAAGGTTTGCAGGTAAATAGACTTAAGCGCGTCCGTTTTGGACCTATTTTTTTGCCATCTTACATACGTAAAGGTCAATGGATAGAACTTGATGAAACTTCATTAAATGACCTGTTGGCCACGATAAGTATGATCATCCCAAGAAAAAACAAGAGTATGTCTTTAGAAGAAAAAAAGAAGAGAGAGAAACACATAAAAAGACTCCGATCTGGGAGGTAACCCGGAATATTACTGTGCATCAATCGATTGCCCAGAAATAGATATACTCTCATCACCTATCAAATATAAATATGAGGACATAATTTCCTCAGGCTTTTTTATCGTATTTGGGTTTTCTGCAGGGAATGCACAAGCACGCATACGTGTTCTTGAAGCACCAGGATTGATACAATTCACTCTGACATTGCAGGTTCCTTCCAGTTCATTTGAAAGCACTTGTGATAGCCCTTCAATTGCAAACTTAGATACAGCATATGCACCCCAGTAGGCTTTTCCAACGCGGCCAACACTTGACGAGGTAAATATTATAGACGCATTTTTTGAATTTTTTAGAAGAGGGAGCAGCGCTTTCGTAAGCATAAATTGTGAGGAAACATTAACTCGCATAACAGCCTCCCATGATTTAGCAGCATAGTTCTCTATTGGGGTTCTCTCACCAAGTAATGCTGCACTATGTAAAAGGCCATCAATACTACCGAAAACTTCAGCAATTCCATCATGAAGCTCAGAATAGTTTTTTTCAGATGCTTTTTCGAAACAAATGGGATATATACCCGGAGTTGGCCCACCATCCGCCTCAATTTCATCGTACACCTTTTCAAGCTTTGGTACTGAGCGCCCAATTAATATTATCGTTGCACCGTATGATGCGAAAGTTTTTGCCGCAACGGCACCGATTCCGTCACTAGCACCTGTGACGGCTATAACTTTTTCTTGTAAATAGCCTTTAGGGGCTTTAAATATTCTTTGTTTCATTAATAATAAACTCAATTGATTAGCGTAACTCTAATATAGCCTTATTAGTTCATCTTAGGGAAATATTAATTTTAGTAAATCCTCTGGCTGGTTAGCTATAAAATTTGCATGCCATTTAGAAGCATCGTCATATTTTTCAATATATCCGTAGGCAGCAGCAATCGTGACTGCTCCTGCGTTTGCTCCAGCTTGGATATCTCGGATATGATCTCCGATGTATACAGTATTTTCTGGTTTAATGCCAAGCTTATTGCAAGCTAAGATAATTGGTTCTGGATTTGGCTTTGTGAGCTTTACATGATCTGGACATACAACTACCTTGGGGTATGAGGCTAAATCTAGTTGTTTAAGTATAGAATTAGTATAAATTTCTGGTTTATTGGTAACTATACCCCATGGAATATCATGAGCATCTAATTCCTTTAGAAGCTCAACTAATCCTCTGAAAGGGAGCGTCTGGTCTGCAAGGTGATGGCTATAAAGATTCAGAAGTTCATACCTTGTTTTTTCGTATTGAGGATTGCTTGAGTTCATAGCGAATAATTTAGAGATTATTCCCGCTGAGCCATCTGAGATTAATCTTCGTATATCTTGCTCTGTTACTTGAGGAAGTTTTTTTTGTCTTAAAAGTATATTTGTAGCCGTAGTAAAATCGGGAGCTGTATCTAATAAAGTACCATCTAGGTCAAATAATACTGCTTCAAATCTTGCTTTCATCATCTCTGTATTTTGATCTCAGTTTTTGCTTATATAATTTAGAGTTGCTTCACAGTATGGATCATGTAATTAACATCAACATCATTGTTGTTTAATCGGTAACTTTTCATGAAAGGATTATACGTAAGCCCCGTAATTTCTCTTTGCTCTAGACCGCTATCTCTTGTCCATTTATTTATCTCGCTAGGTCGAATAAATTTAGTGTAATCGTGAGTCCCTTTGTCTAAAAGATTTAGTATATATTCGGCACCAACAATTGCGAACAGGTAAGCCTTAATATTTCTGTTTATAGTTGAGAAATAAATATGTCCACCTGGCTTTACTAGTTTCGCGCAAGCCTTAACAACTGACTTTGGATTAGGTACATGTTCCAGCATTTCTAAGCAAGTAATTATATCGTATTGCTCTACTTCTTCTTCCGCAAGACTCTCCACAGTACATTTCTGATAATTAATTTTTATGCCTGTCTCTAGACTATGAAGTTTTGCTACTGCAAGAGGAGCGTCCCCCATATCTATTCCGGTAACATTAGCACCTCTTTGCGCCATAGATTCTGAGAGTATTCCCCCACCGCAACCAACATCTAAAATTTTATTATTCGCAACAGGCGACCGGCTATCGATCCAGTTTACTCGTAATGGATTGATGTCATGAAGGGGTTTAAACTTACTCTCTTTATCCCACCAGCGACTAGCAAGTGCCTCAAATTTTCGTATCTCACCCTTATCTATATTTGGGTTGCTCATTGATGAATTTCCATGGTAGCTTGTCAGTAGTAATTTAGTTGATATTATACGCTTTGAGAATAGATCATTAAACAAGGATTTTCCGCAGCAAAAAATAAATATTCTATGTTATAATTATACGATTATTTTTGTAGTTTTTTACTCACTGCCAGATAAGGAAAACTTGTATCATGAGCGAACCAATAAAAGAGTCTTTATCTGTAAATATTGTAGATGAACTTCAAAAATCTTATCTTGATTACGCTATGAGTGTAATTGTTGGAAGAGCCCTCCCAGATGTTCGAGACGGACTAAAACCAGTACATAGAAGAGTTCTTTTCGCAATGAATGTCCTGAACAACGATTGGAATAAGTCATATAAGAAATCAGCAAGAGTTGTTGGTGACGTGATTGGTAAATATCACCCACATGGTGATTCTGCTGTCTACGATACAATTGTTCGTATGGCTCAAGATTTCTCTCTTCGATATATGCTTGTCGATGGACAAGGAAACTTTGGTTCAGTAGACGGAGATTCAGCAGCTGCAATGCGTTACACAGAGATTAGAATGGCAAAAATATCCCATTCTTTACTCGCAGATCTTGATAAAGAGACAGTAGATTATGTAGAAAACTATGATGGAAATGAGCTCATACCAATTGTCCTACCTACCCGTATACCAAATTTACTAGTAAATGGTTCATCTGGAATCGCAGTTGGTATGGCTACAAATATACCCCCGCATAATCTTAAAGAAGTAATAGGTGGTTGTCTTGCATACATAGACAATACAGATATAACGATAGATGAGCTTATGGAGCATATACCTGGACCAGATTTTCCAACTGCGGCTATAATTAATGGTAAGGCCGGAATAGTAGAAGCCTATCGTACTGGACGCGGTCGCATTGTCATTCGAGCTAAAGCTTGTATTGAAGCTAATGAAAAGACAGGTCGAGAAACTATAATTATTACAGAACTCCCTTATCAGTTGAATAAAGCTCGACTTATAGAGCGCATAGCTGAATTAGTAAAAGAAAAGAAAGTTGAGGGTATTTCAGAGCTTCGCGATGAATCAGATAAAGATGGTTTAAGAGTTGTCATTGAGGTTAAGCGTGGAGAGGTTGGAGAGGTTGTTTTAAATAATCTATATGCACAAACACAACTTCAAAATGGATTTAGCTTTAATGTTGTTGCTTTAGTGGATGGCCAGCCTCAAACACTAAATCTTAAAGAAATGATTCATCATTTTGTGCGACATCGGCGCGAGGTAGTAACTCGACGAACCGTTTATCTTTTGAGAAAAGCACGTGATCGAGTTCATATTCTCGAGGGGTTGGCAGTTGCAATAGCTAATATAGATGAGATTATTGAATTAATTAAATCATCATCCACACCGATAATAGCTAAAGATAGACTAGTTGCAACAGGTTGGGATGCGTCCGTCTCTTCTGATCTTATGGAAAAAGCAGGAGCAGCGAGTCGGCCAGAAGATCTAGATCCAAACTGTGGCATAAAACAAGGTAAATATTATTTATCCCTATCTCAAGCTAAAGCGATTCTTGAACTCAAACTTCATCGCTTAACAGGAATGGAGCATGATAAGTTGCTTTCTGAATATGGAGAAAAGTTAGATGAAATCATTAAATATTTGGAAATTTTAGATAACTCAAAAGTCCTCATGCAGCTTATTAAAGAAGAACTACAAATTGTAAGCGATGAATTTGGCGATGATAGACGAACTGTGATTACAGAGTCACAGCATGATTTAACAGTAGAAGATTTAATTTCAGAAGAAGATAGAGTAGTAACAATATCCCACAGTGGTTATGCAAAAACACAGCCACTAAGCGATTATCAGTCACAGCATCGTGGAGGTACTGGTAAATCGGCAACGGCTGTAAAGGATGACGATTTTGTAGAACATCTTTTGATTGCTAGCACTCATAGTACAATCTTATGCTTCACAAATGTAGGCAAAGTCTACTGGTTAAAGGTATACCAGATACCTGTAGCAGGAAGAAATTCTAAAGGTAGACCCATGATAAACCTGTTGCCTCTAGACGAGAATGAGCGCATAAACAGTATTTTACCGGTTTCAGAGTATGACAAGAATAAGTACATAATTATGGCTACCGCTAATGGAACTGTAAAAAAGACATCTCTAGATCAATATTCTAGACCGCGAAGTGTTGGCTTAAGAGCAGTTGACTTAGTTGAAGGCGATTACCTCGTTGGTAGTGCCGTAACTGATGGAAATAGTGATGTGATGCTTTTCAGTAGTGAAGGAAAAGCTGTAAGATTTTCTGAATCAGATGTTAGATCTGTAGGAAGAGTTTCTAAAGGAGTGCGCGGTATGCGTTTGCCCGCTGAACATAAAGTGTTATCTATGATTATTCCTGCAGATAATGGTTACGCGTTGACTGTTTCAGCTAGCGGGTACGGTAAGAGGACCAACTTGACTGAATTTCCTACAAAAGGTCGAGGTGGCAAAGGAATGATTGCAATGCAAGCAAGTAGAAGGAATGGTCCTTTAGTTGGGGTAGTACAATTATTCGATAGGGATGAAATTATGTTGATCTCAGATCAGGGAACGATGGTGCGTACTAGGTGCGATGAAATCTCTGTATTAGGACGAAACACACAAGGAGTTAGAGTTATAAGACTTAGAGATCAAGAGATAATGGTCGGTTTGGCTCGAGTAGAAGAGCAGGACTATGTTGATGGTTTTGAGTCTGAAGACTAGAAGAATAAAACTTACTATCTAAGTATGAAGGCAGCAAATATGTCAGATGAAGATAAGCTTCTTAAGCTAAGAAACTCAATAGATGCATTGGATAACCAGTTATTAAACCTTATTAATAAACGTGCAAGCTATGCTCAAAAGGTTGCAATAGTTAAAGAAGAGCTTGGAGACGAGATATACTTTAAGCCTGAGCGTGAGGCAAAAGTTTTACGAAGTGTCATGGAAAGAAACAACGGTCCTCTCAAAAATGAAGAAATAGCAAGATTATTTCGTGAAATCATGTCTGCATGCTTGGCTCTAGAGAAACCCATAAAAGTTGTTTTCTTGGGGCCAGAGGGTACTTTTACACAACAAGCAGCAATTAAGCATTTTGGTCATTCTGCGATCACTAAATCAATGAACGCAATAGATGAGATTTTCAGAGAAGTGGATGCTGGATCAGCAAACTATGGAGTAGTTCCCGTTGAAAACTCTACCGAGGGAGTTATCAACCATACCCTAGATGCTTTTTTAGCATCTTCTCTAAAAATTTGTGGTGAAGTTGAGCTACGTATTCATCATAATTTACTTGTTGGTCAGAACACATATAAAGACAAAATCACAAGAGTTTACTCCCATGCGCAGTCTCTTGCGCAGTGTCGTCAGTGGCTTGATGCAAATTATCCTAGTGCAGAAAGGGTTGCAGTTAGTAGTAATGCAGATGCAGCCAAAAGAATAAATGGTGAGTGGAATTCTGCCGCTATTGCAGGGGATATAGCAGCCGACCTCTATAACCTAGAAAAAATCTCAGAAAAGATTGAAGATCGACCAGATAATTCAACCCGTTTCTTGATTGTTGGAAGAGAAGATGTTTTATCAAGCGGGGATGATAAGACGTCTATAATTGTTGCCTCTAAAAATCAGCCTGGAGC
>Ga0213868_10002260_pt1 | contig 18476 bp, 7 predicted proteins | sample PICome_9_FD_160087 | JGI IMG/M metagenome (GOLD analysis project Ga0213868, IMG submission 160087) | Coastal seawater microbial communities near Pivers Island, North Carolina, United States - PICO127 | ecosystem: Environmental > Aquatic > Marine > Coastal | place: USA: North Carolina | collected...
CGCGTCCTTTTGCATAGTATACTCTCTCAAGAGCGGGAAGGATTTGGTTGATGTAGGTACAAGAGCCAGTATCACGGTAAGTGGAGCTCTTGGCCTTAAGGTTCTTCTCGCACTTGGCAGCTCCCTCGTAAAGCTGAGTACAAGACTCGCTGACCTCAGGCTGCTGGTAGTAGTTTCCTCCATTATCTTCAGCATTCTGATTTTCAGCCTGCTTCATGCAGGAGATACAAGATCTTTTGACCACACTCTCAGAAGAGTAGGGAAGAGTATATCCGTAGTTGTACTTCTCGTATGTTCCAGAGGGTGCCTTAGTGGTACATTGGTTATCAGTGAAAACAGCAAGATTGATGGCCTTTCCTGAGTTAGCACAGACAGGTCCAATAAAGTACTGCTGAGCATACCCGTAAGCATTGGCATTGCCAGCAAATGCAGCTTCCTTACATTCCATGTACTCTGCCACATTGAATGCATTTCCATCTTCTTGGTTGTCTCCGCAGTAAGATAGCCCGGCGCTCTTGTAGCACTTGGTCAAACATGCCTGATCATCACCCTCGTAGTATTGACAGTCACAGTTTTGCTCAACAGCCTGACATTCAGACTGCTGCATCTCCTCCACAGCTCCAGTGTAGGTCTCAACGAAGTCACGCATATCAACGACGTACTCGGCTCCACCAGAACAAGAAGAGCAAGAGCTAGAAGGACAAAGCTGAAAGTTCACGACTTTTGACTGGGAAATCATAAGAAAGGTTAGATATAAGAAAAAGGAAAGGAATAGACATAGTAAATAGAATGATAAGAAAAACGTACTGTTCCATATCCTAGGTTTGAGTTTCCTTGTTCCCCACCGCCTTCGCCTTCGCCTCCTCCTCCAGCAACCTCTTGAACAGAGTGGACGGTGTGGCATTTGTTAACTGTAAAATAATAGGAAAGGTTAGATAGAAGAAAAGGAAATACATGGACATTGTACGTAAAATGATTTGAAAAACTTACACTTGATACTGTAGTTCACCATCCAACTGTCGTTTGGCTCATAATAGTTTCCATTTTGTACATTACGAGCTTTGGAAAGAAGGTTCTTTCCCAATACAGAGTTGGCAGGGATGTCTGCAGCAACTGAGACAAGGAGAGCAGAGAAGATTCCGAAACGAAACATATTATTGTCTGTGTTTCAAGTGAGTCTGTCGAATTATGGCGGTTCACGCGGCTGTGATAGGTGAGTGATGCGAGGCAGCAGGTCAGCTACCAATGACGGAAATTTCAATCTTGTGTACACAAACAAGACACGAAAAGACACGAAATTTTTCTTCACATAACCGCGAAGGTTTGGGAATGGTTGAAGTAACGTAATGAGATAAATCTTGTTTTGGAGCCGTTTCATGTTTCATGTCTCCATTTTCCAGTTTCCATCCCATTTCCCATTTCAAATCTACGATACTGGAACAACAAACCAGAATCAGAATATCCCTGCAATCTATAATACAGAATGAGCAATATATCCTGGGACGCGTCTGCCGAAGATTTCGGCCAAAAAGTAGATCTTTGTGTAAGTGCTTTCGTTTTTTTTGAATTCCTCATACATTTTTGTTCTACTTAGTTCCTATCCTTACTTACCCACTCTTTACACTATATACTTCTATGACAGGTACGAATACGTGAAATTCTACGCAATTATCCCGAAGGTACTAGCATTTTGAAAGAACTGTTACAAAATGCCGATGATGCGGGTGCTCGAACAGTTCGATTTTGTACGGTGGAACAGAGGAAAATAGAATGTGCTTCGGATCCGCTCAGTATTTTAATGAAAGGACCATCCCTCCTTGTGTATAATTCAGCAAAGTTCTCCGAGACAGATTTCAAATCTATTCAGCAAATAGGAGATAGTTTGAAGAAAGATAAAAATGGAACAAAAACTGGTCGCTTTGGAGTCGGCGTCAATTCCACATATCACCTGACAGATGTCCCCATGTTTGTGAGTGGGAATAAAATTGTAATGTTCGATCCACAGGCAACTTTTGTACCCGGTATCAATCCTGCGAATCCTGGTAAAATGATTGACTGTTCCAAACCGAATGGAAGAAGTCTTGTGAACGGTCTTCCAGTTGTATTCGGTCCGCTGAAAGTGTTTGGATGTGATTTAAGCGGCAAAGATTTCGATGGCACCATTTTTCGATTTGCATTGAGGACGAAAGAACAAGCAGCAGTATCCCGATTATCACGTCAATTTCACGAGTTGAGTGAAATGAGGGATCTAATGAAGAATTTTGCCTCTGTTGCTTCAAATATGCTTTTATTTTTGAAGAATGTGGAATGTATTGAAATTTATGACTGGGTTTCGAATGATGAGGAACCAGTTCTAATTTCTAAGACTCATATCGCCAATGTTACCGAAAGTCTTAGGAAGAAACGATCGTATGTGCTCAACGCACCACAAAGGGTACCTGTACGACCTATTGCGGTGGATTACGTTTTAGATGTTGTGAGTGATCATACTGAAATTCTGGCCGATGGAGGTCGTACTCAGCATAATGAGAAATGGATGATATGCAATCAGTTGGGAGGTGGAAATGCTTCGAAAATGGCAAATGATCCTTCTCTATCACATATGAAACTTGTGCCTTGGGCCGGAGTTGCTGCTCGAGTTTCACCCCAATCGGAAGTAGATGATGGGAATGCTTATTGCTTTCTCCCACTTCCTGTCAAAACCAATCTACCAATACATGTGAATGGGTACTTTGAATTAAGCTCAAATCGACGTGATGTATGGTGGGGAGACGATATGGCTGGTGATGGTAAATCTAGGGCTGAATGGAACCAAAGTATAATCACAGATCTTGCATCTCCATCATACTGCCGTTTAATCATGGCTGCAATTCAGAATGAGTTCGTAAATAAGGAAACTTATGAATCACTGATGCCTCAAAAAAACCTGTCTGGTCCATTTAAACTTCTATGTCAATCATTTTTCCTTCTGATAAAAGATAGCCCGGTTCTCTTTAGCTCGTGTTGTGATGGCGCTGATTGGATACCACCTAGCAAAGCACTCCTGATGCACGACGATGATGACAAAGTACTCGCCGATATTTTGGGCTTGGATAAATTACCACTCGTGCTTCTGAAAAGTAAAGATTTAAAGTCAGCTCTAATCTCATATCAAGCCTGTGAAAGGACAACGACACCAACTCTTCTGCGACGATACTTCTCTGGAAGAAAAAGCCGCCCGAGTGGTGCCCTCGAAAGCGACCTTAAGTTGAAATATGCTACCCATTTACTTCACTTTTGTATGTCAGACATAAAGCCATCTCAATACAGTGCCTTAGGAGGATGCCAATTCGTGCCTCTTGCAAATGGTGATTTGGGACGTTTCTGTTCACTTCCAAGCTACGATTCCAATAGTTTAGCACTACTCAAGAGTATGGGGTTCTCAAATTTAATGAGTATTCGCGCTCTAAGAATATCGCAAAATGACGTCGACGCAGCCATGGAATGGCTGTTGACAAATAGACATAGTGGCGAAGCAAGAAAATTTGAATATGGTATTGACCCTTTTCTCGTGTGCAACAAGGACTGCGCAATATTACTTAAAAATGCTTCGGATACATTTGTTGATTTGAATCAAATCGAAGATCCAATAACCAAGAATTTTTTTATGTCTAGTGATGCATCTAAGCATTTGAATATTTTAACGGCACAGTCTGATATGATAGCAGATATCCTTGAAAGAGCACTACCCAGCACTTGGTGCGGAAAAGATGTTGTTTCATGGAACAAGCACGATGATTTTCCCACTGTAGATTGGTTTGTCGACTTGTGGGGACTAATATGCTCAGCTGATGAGTCTGAACAAGCACTTCAATCTATTTCGGAGAAATATTGTATCGTCCCAACGTCTCAAGGAGAAGTGTGTCCTCTTTCTCCAAGCAGTGCTGTACTATACAGTTATGGATTGCCTTATGATGTACGGGACTCTTTGATTCATCTCGGGGTTCGACTACTATGTGAAAACGTACTGCCTTCGAAAATCGCGATTCCAGAAAAATTGTGGTCGTATATTTTTCTACCGACTAGAGATGGAATTATAAAAGCAATTGATGCCGCATTACGACGAAATGATTCTAACGAAAGTGGTATCATGCTTATGGAAAGAATGCCTAATGAACTTCGAGGAACTCTCTTTCGTTATCTTTCGAGTCAGCATTCTTGTCCGATTTCAGCAGATTGTAAAGAGATACTGCGACGTCTACCGTTGTTTCGTTCTTATGCGAGTACTCCAAAAAATGTGGATGATCCTCCATCCAAATATGTGACTATGAGTAGTGCTCTGACCTGGTATGTTCTTGATGGGGCTTCGAATGAAGACTGTTTATTCATGACTTCTGATTTCCTGCTTGCTTCGACTAGAGCCGAAGTCAATCTTCTTCTCCTTTTAGGAGCGACACAGATATCGAAACCGGGCTTTTATATGAAAACTGTCCTACCACAACTAAATGCCCCTCACGTGACCACAGCTTTGCAGAAGTCAGTTGCCGGGAAACTGCTCTTAAACCTACCTACCTTGTGCTTAGACGATACTTCATTTTCTGATTTCCTCTCAACAGCAAAGTTTATCCATTCTGCAGAAAGCAATGAGCTAAAGGCTCCTTCTGAGGTACGACATCTTTTCTTGCAAAATTTCATGATCCCATTCGTTATTTAATTTCTAATTTTTTTTCGTCAAGTTGTACGATCCTGAGATTTCGCAGTTGCTAGTTCTGATGGACCCAGATGCTTTCCCCGATGAATACTACCTGACTCCATCTTTACTTCTCAGTCTTAGAAAGCTAGGATTACAGTCTACAATGAATTGGGATGTTATTTTAGAATGTTGTCGATCAATTCAAACTCAAGGAACAAGCGACGAAACTGATGCATCTTTGTCTGCTAAGGCGAGGGGCATGGAACTACTCCTCTATTTAGACATGCACATCGAAGATTTTTTTCCAGAGTTTATATCTGAAAATAAATCCAGAACTAGCAAATTCTTTAGGAAAATGAATAATGTACTTTTTGAGGACTCTGAAAAAAAGAAAAGAGATAAAGAAGCCCACGCGAAAAGGATAAATGAGTTGCTGAATTTGAAGTGGATTCCTGTCATAACGAAGCCCCCTCATCAATATATTCCTTGGCCTGAAAAATGTCTCTCTGTTGCATCTCCTCTTGAATCTGTTACCATCGATAAAATGTGGCTAGCTTCTTATAGTCGTCCTTTAGTCGAAGTTGATATTCGCTCTTATAATTTGAAAAAGCTATTCGGATGGTTGGAAGATGCTTCTGTTCATGACGTTGCAATGCAGCTTCGGATGTTGAGTAATACGTTTTCTACCCTCAAGTTCAATATAAAGGATATTTCCACAGCCGAAAATTCGATTCAAAGAGAATCTGATCAAATAAGTGGATTATGTCAGAAGTATTCATCAGAAGTTGGTCGAATTTATCACATTTTAAACATTGTTGATTCAGACTATGATAAAACCTTGCTTCGTTCGATACTGCATGAGAGCGCGTGGATTTGGATGGGAGATGACTTCGTTTCATCTGATTATGTTGCTTTTACGAGTAGTATCAATGCGTATCCTTACCTCTACACTGTTCCTCCAGATATTTCATGCTTTCAAAATCTGCTTTCTATTTTCAACGTGCGAGACACTTTCGATACTTCAGACTATTGTTTGGTTCTTCGTCGAATGGCAGAGACGATAGAGCTTTCTCTTACCACGCAGCAGATAGAACTCGCAGTGAATTTAGTCCAAAAGATAAGCGATGACGTTCTTAGACTAGGAGGTATGGAAGTTTATGCTCCTACTGAAGATGGTCATATAGAACTCGTGAGTAATTTGATTTACGACGATGCTCCTTGGCTTTCCAAAGATCTACCAGCGAAAAAGGATTTGTTATTTATCCACCCAAAGCTTAGTGCCAGCGTGTGTGATAAGATTGGTGTGAAGAGCGTCAGAAAGCTTCTCATTCAGAGTAATGCCAATATGATAAGCTTCGGAGATGGCATCATCCATGAAGCATTTGGTCAATCAGAAAGCTTAACTCGAAGATTAAAGAACATAGTGGAGATGTATCCAGAAGGCCCCCAACAGTTGAACGAGTTGATTCAAAATGCCGATGATGCAAATGCAACGATTGTTAAGTTCATTATTAGCTTTAAACAACATGGTACAGCTTCTTTGCTAGGTCAGAAAATGAGTGATTGGCAAGGTAGTGCTTTATACTGCTATAATGACGCGTCCTTCTCTTCGCAAGACTTTGAAAATTTATCAAAGATTGGCCAAGCATCCAAAATTGAAAAGTTAACGACGACGGGACGTTTCGGATTAGGATTCAACTCAGGTAAGATTGGTATTTGGCGAGTTATATTTGAATTCAGCTTATCTAACATCTATGATCTATTGAAAAACTTAAGTATTCCATTGGACTGATGTTCCTTCAATTATCAGCGGTGATTACCTTGTCATTTTTGATCCTCATGCTAAATACGTTCCCGGTGCCACATTGAACTCTAGAGGAATAAAAATCAAATTCGCAGGAACTGATATCTGTCGACAATTTCCACACCAAATGCACCCGTACTGTCTTTTTGGTAACGATATGAAAACGAGTTTCAATGGGACTCTTTTTCGGTTTCCTTTCAGAAATGACACCACGGCCTCTGCAAGTGAAATTAGCAAGAAAATATACAGTCACAGACATCCCATAGATGAATTGGTTGCTAATTTCAAGAAAAGTTTATCTAAAACGTTGCTATTTCTTAGGAGTGTTCGAAGGGTCGAGTTCTATCTGGAAAAAGATGACGAATTTGGGCCCCAGTTGCAATACTATGCTGATGTTACCGATCGTGAAGCTATACCTCATTCTTTGATTGACGCAGAACCAGCTAGATATGGGTTAGATGTCATTCGTAATATTACATCGACTGCTATATTTGGGCCCAACCAACTTCAAAGAGACTGGAGTACTGTTTCTAATTTTATAGGGGGTTCAGATCAATTGAGCAGAGATGCATTTTATAGTAAGCTGTTGCGCACGCCTGAAAGTCAATTACCGAAAACTCAACACGTTGTTACTCTTAATTTCGTTGATCAAAGTGCTGAAAAAGAAATGCTTTACACTGATAGATATCTAATCTGTTCCGCATTGGGAGGGGGTAAATGCAGGGCAATGGCATGTAATCCAGATCATAGAGAAATGAAGTTTTTACCGTGGGGAAGCATCGCCGCCCATTTATCTCGAAATGGATGCCGACCACCTAAAGTTCGTGGGGGCGCGTTTTGTTTCCTTCCTTTGCCAGTAGAAACTGGATTTAGTGTGCACATTAATGGTTATTTTGAGTTATCTTCCAACAGGCGTGATATTTGGTTCGGTGATGATATGACAGGGGCTGGACAAATAAGGTCTGAATGGAATAGGCTACTTCTTCGCGACGTTATTTCACCTCTCTACACAAATATGCTTCTATTCGCTCGCTCTTTAGTAGGACCTGGAAGTCATTTTTATGAGTTGTGGCCTACTGAGGTATCATCAGATCTTTGGAAGGTCGTTCGTAGTAGAGTATATCAATTAGGTGAACATCTTCCTCTTGTATATTCATCTATAGACGGAGGCCAATGGGTTAATGCAAAACAAGGTGTTTATCTAGAACAAGAGTTTACTGACCAAGAATCTACTAGCGCTGCTGCCTTGAAGAAAAGACTTACATCCATACTTCTTGAAGAGAAGTTGAAAGTTGTTTGTATTCCTGGTACAATAATCCAATGTTTCAAAAATGAACTTTGTGATATTATAGAAGTAAAGCCAGCCTTCATACGACAATGGTTTAAGAAAATACAAGAGCATCCAGCTCTCGATATCAGAGAGAACGCGATATTTTTACTGTGTTACTGTATCGACGAGCTTTACGAAGATCGAAAATTTTATCATTTGATCGATTTACCTCTGTTGCCCCTTCTTAATGGAGGTCTTGGTGTTATTCGCGGGAAAGAGTCCAGTGAAAGATTCTTTGTGGCTCAGCCCGATGAAAAGTATTTGCTCATGAGTGGAGCATCAGATATTGTTGATACTTGGACAGCTGATACCAGGTTAAATACATATCTATCTGACGTGGATATCTATATGGAAACCAATGTCGGACGATTGGACCCAAGCAGTTTTATTAGACTTCTAACAAGGGCTTTTCCGCCTGAGTGGACAGGATTACCTGAGGTTCATTGGTCACAAACATTGCAAAACGACCATGGATCACCATTGAGCATCCAATGGTTGGCTAAGCTTTGGAATTATATTTCATCAGAGAATGGAGTCCTAAAACAGAATGCCGACCTTCTCTTTGGTAATTTGCAAATTGTACCTTCTTGCATTGGAGAAAATGACAAGACCATCCAAGTGCTTTCTTCTGATATGTCTATTATTAATACTGTAAATTTGAAAACGGGGATCAAACTCGATGATGCTATCGCAAGACTTTTGCGGTCCGTAGGAATTCGAACTTTAGATGATTCCATCTTTACCGGGCGAGATACAGTAGCTACACAAAGTTTACTAGGGCGCTACACTCAACCTCCGAATGCCAAAGGAATGCTAAGGGCGCTCATAAACTCAATTTCAAGCGAGCTGACTGGAGATGAAATCATAAAAAGTATGTCGGCAAGATTTCAATATTTATCTGACACAGATCGTTCAAAAGTAAGCAATTTTCTCCGTGACACTTTTGAAGGTTATTTAAGCGTGGAAGAACTTACAATTTTAAAGGCACTTCCCATTTTTGAAGCTTTCTCCATCAACGGAGAATGCATTTTTTGCCATTTGAGTGATAGCCTATTCCTTCCGCCCTCATGTGCTGAAAGAAAACATCTTGATTCTACATTTATAAAAGCAACTACAAGAAAAGATTTTGAGTTTCTTAGTAAGATAGGCATGCAGACTATGTCGCCTCGAGCTTATTACACAATGTACACACCCTCGTTTCTTCGGCGTGATGACGTCAGCATAGATACTAAGCTTTCTCTTGTTTCATCTGCTCTGCATAATATACTCGATCTGTCAGAAGATGGAAATCATGATGAATTTATTGTGAGCATGGGTGACATACAATTTGTACTTAACAATCGCAACTTCTTGATGAGGCCAGTTGAATTATACGACCCTCATGAAGCAGGCATTTTGAAATTAGTAGATGACTCTATGATACCGAATAAAAGTCTTCATCATGCCACAACGTTGCAAAGTCTGCGTCTGCTAGGTATGAGATCACGACTATCTATTGACGGGGTCTTAGAAAGTGCAAGACAAATAGAGATGCAAGCAAAGAATATCGCTTTAGAATTAGGTCCATTAGAAGCCGAGTCTTTCTTAAGTATCAGGAATAGATCGATGGCTCTCTTCAATTTCCTGGACAATGATGATGTTATCGAGAACTTTGTAAATGAAAGCTCAACTTTCGAAGAATCACAGCTGGATGAGACAGCCCAAGAGAATGATATCGCATCACAAAAACAAAATCGTTCTGATATACGAAGTCTTCTATCGATTGCATGGTTGCCTGTAGAAAATCCTTCGGATATCCCCCCTAATACGCCATGTCCTCCTCGACAACAAAATAATCTCAATTCAATTGGAGTTTCGTCGCCTGGAATGACTCGACCCAATTCTGATGCATGGATATGCAGCTATTCGAGAGATATTCTATCATGCAATATAAAGTCGGAACATCTTTCTCGGTTGTTTTCTTGGGATGAGCCTCCCTCAATTTTGGTTGTTGCCAGACAGTTAGTGGCTCTATCAAAAATGGAAGTTCACTGCGACGAAGCAACATATAGACAAAGATTTGCACAAGCAAGTTCCCAAATATATGCGATTCTTGATGCGAATTTAGACGATACAGACACGATGGATAGTGATGAAACATTTAATGTCCTAAGGGAGGAATCTTGGATATGGGTCGGGGATAAGTTTGTTACAGCTTCTCAAGTAGCGTTTGAGGCACCCGAAAATGCCAGGCCATTTTTATATAGTGTGCCAGATCAGATGCTTTGTTATGAAAATCTTTTAAAACATTCTTGTATCCGAAAAAAATTTAGTGGTGAGGATTTTGTGAATTTACTTTCATCTTTAAAATCTGAATTGGATGGTAGGGCTTGTGACTCTAAAAAGTTGGACCTAGCCGTATTTGCGGCGAGACATTTAAGTCGAATTCCAGCTATCGAACTAGATGAATTGGACAAAAGGGCAATTTTCCTACCATCAAAAGATGGAAAGATGTTTAGAGCAAGTGATATGACCTTTGATGATGCACCTTGGCTGTCATCCATCATAAAAAGTTCACAACATATTTTCGTCCACTCAGATGTTGGAAACGAAGCAGCAAGAGTTTTAGGATCAAAATCTCTTCGAGATGTTTTGAGTGCCGTTCAAAATGGTATGATTAAAATTCCGTCGCCCAAAAGTGAAGCCTTGCGTCAACTTTTACAAATGCGTTTGAATGATCGTATTGACGAATACTGTAGAATTGTTTTTGAGTTGATGGAAGTTGCAGAGCTGAGGGGTGCAAAACAAGTTACAATGACATTTGATATGCGGAATCATGGGACCATGTCTTTACTTCATCCATGTCTTGCATCTGCACAAGGTCCTTCATTGCTTGTATGTTTTCATGGAACCGCTTTGGATGTTGATGAGATCGTTCGACTAACGAGTCCCGCAAAGTACTATTCCTCAATTATTAGCGGAGAAGGTGGTGCTGGCGGTAAAGGGTTCTCTCGATTTGGGAGGGGTTTCTGCGGTGCATTCGCCATGACAGACTGCTTACAAGTCTTGTCGGGTCGGTCTCTGTTAATATTTGATCCTACCGGCAATTATCTGATTGAAGACAACTCTTTACTTGATAGTGAAAATGAAGCCGTCAATAAATCCTCGCGTCGAAATTCACCAAATGCTAGAAATTATGGATTAAGTCAGTCATTTTGCTCACAATTTCCGGACCAATTCGAACCTTTCTTGACCATACCAGCTGGTGTCAAAGAGTCTTTCAACTGCTCATACAGTCCATCATCCGATTCGAATCCATTCTTTCATGGGACTATTCTCCGTATTCCTTTTCGATCAGCTTTATCTCCTAAGGGTTCTATTTCCTCGAAGACATTTAATGAAAAAGATATCTCGTCTCTACGAACGATGCTAACTGAGAAAGTTCCGACGTGTTTACTATTTACGTATCATTTGCAGAATATTATTATTGATGTATGGGATCAAGACGCAATTAATATCCGTAATCTTTTAGCAAGTCAAGTGCACAGTTCACCAATTGCAAGACGGAATCATCTCGAAGAAATGTCTGATTCAAAAAGCTGGGTCAAAGAAAAAAACAGATTAGGTAAACTTTTCAAAGCAAGTTGGGTGCCCATCAGATCCTCGCAGTTTTTGGAAATATCCACTAGAATTCCCGGCCAAATTAAAGATGTCATTGACACATATTTCATTCATTCTATTTTAGCTCCTCCGAGACTGAGAGAAATGGCTTGCACTGAATCATTAAGGCCATTGAATATAATTCCTGTGGTGACAATTGCATTTCACTTGAACAGGGCGCCTACATTAGAATCACAATCTTCCGAGTATAAAGTTCCGACCGGGTCACTCTTTATTGGTTTTGATACAGGGATAGAAACAGGCTTGCCTTTTATTTTGAATGCGCCGTTATTTTTGCATGAATGGTCTGGTGGAATACTTTTTGACGCAGAAGATGATCTGGATTTTAAAGAAGCTTTTCCTGGTATCCGGAACGTGCTCATCACTGATAGCAACAATTTGAAAACAACTAGAACTCTTGCATTGCATGTTTGGAACAACCAAGCAATCACCAGCGCGTTATATGAACTTATACCATCATCCTTAAGCGCTATCACAACTTGCTTGGAAAATTCTTGGTCCAGAAATCCGAAACTTTTCTATAAATTCTGGCCCTACTATGCCAAGATTCATCCCAAGATAAAAAGATTGATTGACGAAAACTTTTACAAAGCACTAACAAATCAAAAGATGCAACTGTATTTAACTGAAAATGATGGGTTTCATACAATTGACAATGGATGCTTCGCCTGTCCAGAGTACGATTTGAAGGAATCGGCCTCTTTTTTCTTGCAACAGATGACTCTGTTCATCGCCCCTCGTCTTGTGGTGGAAGACTTGTCCCGTTTCGGTGTGAATAGTCAAATGCTTACTCCTTCAACGGCCCGATCCCTTCTCCGGAACCATCTTCATGTTCAATATTTGTCAAAGCGACCTTCAATAGCCTTGGCTGTTCTTGAATACTGTATAGCTGATCTCATGGAAATACCGTCATTTGAGTTCGATTCCTCCGCCAATCTTCGATTGCAAAATGAACTTCGTGGGCTAGCTATATTGCCTATGGCGGATGGTTCCATCGGAAAGTTTGGGAACAACCAAATCATAGCAAATTTGGAACAGCAAGCAATGTTACCATCCATAAAAAACACATTTATATCTTCGGACGCAAACGAAATACTAATGCCATTGGTGGAAAAAAGTGGATTCCTTGAAATTTCTCGTATTCATAAATTTGGTGCAAAAACATTGAGTGAACACATATCCACTGTAGTTCCTAAGGCGTGGGAAGGCCGCGACTTTGTTCGATGGGACAATGTCCATCCAAGCAAGCTGTGGATTTATCAATTTTGGCGTGAGGTTTCAATATCGAATCAAGATCAGGTTCAACTATTTCGTCGCTGGCCGTTAATCCCAACATTGACCGGCGATCTAGCAAGCTGTGCTAATGCTCCTTACATTTTACACATCTGCCCTCGAGCCACGAATATGAATTCTTATCAGTCTCTTGAACAGAATTACTCAGAACTTATTTCAACTATAAGAGACAATGCCAGACATGCTAAAATTCTACGAGCAAATGAGAGGCGACATCAGAATCCTTCAGCTAGTGCTACACAGCAGGTAGATGAAGAGTTCTGGAGAATGGGAATGGAAGAAAATGATGCCGAAAAGGATCTAAGTTCATTTTCCCCTCCTTTGGTATCTTCTGAGTCTTCAAATGATGAAAGTGATCATGAGCTATTAAGTGACACTGAAATTATTGGCGATGACATTAACACATCAAATGATCAAGTTGTTCATAACGATGCCTCTCATGAATCAACTGCTCCAGATAATTCAAGTGTCACTAGGTTAGAGGTAAACTACGACCCAAACACTGATACCTTTCAAATGATGCATGACATTCTTTTGAAGATCCAATGTCCTCTTTTAGATGCCTCTTTTATCAATAAAGACGACACCAGAAAGCTTCTGGTACATGATCGATTGGGAGTTTCCCGTTCTGTGATGATGACATTACATCAGAGTGTCAATTATTGGTCTGTTCAAGACACAGACTTGATTTCGTCACAAAGACTGAAATGGTGCAATTTATCGCGGAATGAGTATGATGAGATGCTGAAGTTTTTGTCGTACGATCAACGGAACAGACTATCATTGATGCTTTCAGATCTAACTTTACTCAAAAGTCTGCCTCTGTTTGAAACCTTTGCAGGTACCCATATCTCTATTCAAGACAGAGATAGTAATTTCACAATCGATGCTTCCATTGACCTTAGTAGTGTGTCGACATACATTCCATTAACGCTACAGTCAAAATTACTGCGCCAAAAGTCTGAATTTAAAGAATTGTATGAAGATCTAAATGTGTCCATTTTGAGTGAGGCTGCTGTCATAGAAAAGTTTATTCTAAAAGAATTTCAAACGATGCCTCTAAATCAAAAAGAGGCCGTGATCAAGGTACGTTTTTTTTATTTTGAATGAACGTCAAGATCTATTCATATTCTTTTCCCTAATCCTTTGTAAATAAGACTATTTTGAATAAATGGGATGTTCTTCGGCTTTCAGATAATCTGGTGGCCACTCTGAAAGAAACTTCTTTTGTTAAATCTAAACAAATCGGAGGCGAAATTTTATTTGTTCGGCCTAATCAATTGTTGGATCCAAGAAATAAAATTTTTGGATGCATTTTCAATAGAGATCATAGTGTTTTTCCAGCTGAAGAATTCAGCAACGAAGCTGCATTGAAAGTGCTAGAGGCAGTTGGTCTCTCAAGTAAAATTGACAAAGAGATTTTTTTGAAATGTGCACGGGTAACGGAAGAGGAGGAAGATACAGAAAAAGCCCAAATTCTACTACAATATTTTTCAGAGCATTTTGGTGAATTCATGGACAATCTTGAATTTATGCAAACTCTAGCGAATATCAAAATTTGCCCAGCTGCATTGGGTGAAGAAATAGAGAAACTGTATCATTTCCAAGATGTTGCTGCTCCAAAGGATCAGAATCTAACCTTCATGGTCCTTCCAGTCATCATGAAGTCATGCGCACCTCCCCAAGTTCTATTTTCTACCCTTGGTATTACTAGTCCGCCACCAATCAGTATAGTGCTCCGACAAGTTCGAGCCTTAACTGAAAATGAATCAATACTAGATCACTGGACTATGAATTCTTCGGTTGAAAAAGTTTTTTCTGATATTTTTGCCTTCCTTCAAGGTAAGTTTTGTCTTTCCCTTATCTGAACACTTTTATTTTAGGTATAAGCTTGCTCATTGCATAAATCAAAGATAACTTTTCTGATCTGAGTCCAAGAGTTAAGGAAGCTCTCAGTGAAAGAGCAATTGTGCCGATTGGTAGCTCATTTGTTAAAGCCCAAAGGCTCTTCTTTCGACTCACAAAAGATCTGGCCCCTTTTTTCTATGAAGTTCCCAGAGCATTTGGTGCATATGATATATTCCTTCGCAAGTTGGGTGTTCGTGATTCTCCTAAAGCTGGGGATTATGCCGAGTCGCTCGTCGAACTGAGTCATGAGATCGGAAACTCGAAATTAAATGCTAATGAACTTGCTTCTGTCGTAGAAGTTGTTAATCTCGCTGCTTCTCATAGAGAACATCTATCACATAGTGAAAGTCAAGATATATTTGCGCCAGATCATATTGGAAGACTTGTGCACATTAAAGATCTTATGCAGAATGATATGCCATGGCTTCTTCATAGTGGTAGGATTGACACAAACTCCATCCATGTTGTTCACCCAAAACTCGCTCTCGAAACTTGCAAAAAAATGCAAATCAAATCCATGAGCTTGCATCTTATAGAAGTTCTCGATGAAAACGTTGACATCAGTTTGTGTTCTGAATCAATTAAATATGCCAAGATCAATTCGATGCTTCAACAAGAATTTTTCTCTGACACGGTAAGAAGTCTTGCATCACAAAATGTATTGGTACAAAATATCTGTAACTTGAGAGCAAAAGAATGCGAAAATATCCGCACCTCGTTTTATTATGTATCGAGAGCTGAGGGTCAAGAGCAAACTCGTCTAGACGTCACTAATCGTATCAACTACCATGGACCAATGTGTTTCATTCACGACGACACGATTCTCGTCGGAAATCTCCCTTCGGGGGTTACTTGTGAAATCGCTGTTGCTGCTGCACTTTGCGACAAATTTCATATTGAACGGAAGCATATTGCTGGAATCTCAGCTATGCTAGGATCAGAAGCGTCGCATATGACATCAATTAAAATGATGCTAGGTTTATTTGACGACACTAACAATGCAGAACTCTTACGCGGAGAACCTGGACAGTCTTTAACAGCAACTGATAAAGCACTTATTGAGCTTAAACCTTTGAAGCATTTCAAGACTGGTGAAATAGTCGCAGTTAGAGAATCAAATGATTCTGAAAAACTGGTATATGGACGAGTGTGTGATAGTATTGGAGCTTCTTTATCTCGCTTGCGTGTTATGGTTCAAGAAGGGGAGATCAAAGATCTTTTGTCTTCACAAATTTATTCTCTTCGAGGAGGACCAAGGGGAAATGAGCGCACTCAAGAGCGCACGTATGAGTCAATCAGACCTGCTCTTCTTTCCGAAAAGCCAAAATCTGAAACACATCAAAACATCCATCTCAATCTCCGCGATATCGGAAAAGAGGATGTTTTGTCCGCAGTTCAAGACTTACTACAATCGGCAGATTTAGGTCTAAATGATGATCTGACTGCAATACTTGATTCAAATTTGTCTCTAAAAGAACAACTTGCAAAGCAGACGGAGGATCTTCAACTTTTAGAAAAAAAGACGAAGTCTTTATCAACGGATGTCGCAAAAGGCTTCGATGCTTTTCTATGTCCAATTACAAGAGAATACATGGAAGATCCTGTCATTTGTTGTGATGGACATACCTATGAACGTTTTGCCATCGAAACGTGGTTAAGATCGAACTCGCGAAGCCCTAAAACAAATCAACCTCTTGCATCGAGAGAGTTGATTCCAAACCATGCACTACGAGCTTCGATTGAGGCAGTCATGAAACTTCGAGATGAGCTTAGGTTCTTATCGCTCACTGATAGTTGAATTTTTTTTTAAAAAGCCTCCATTTGGGCTCTCCAGTGGCAGTTTGAAGAGTTTAGAACAATAGAATAATTTAGACATCTTTTTTTAAGTAATTTCAAACGAAATGTCGTCCTTTCTTTTTAAATTTATAAATATTAAGTAATCGTTGCAGTTCTACTCTTTTGATTTAAGAACACGAACCCCTTCTTTGGAGCTTTCTTCTTTCAGTGCCAGAAGAGCATCTGCCGCAGACTTGATGGTATCATTCGTTTTACAAAACGCGATACGGACAAATTGATCGGATATTGGATTTCCATGTTCATCTTTTGGGCACTGACTAGAGAAAAAAGGACTTGCCGGTATACATAAAATCCCCTTTTCCTCGGCTAACCACTGACACAGTGCCCAATCTGGTCTTACAATTCCATGCGGGGCCGCGGGGTTATTTACGAACAGCCTATCTTTTGGTATTGCATCCGCTATCTCTTTTCCAATCCTAGCAAAAATAAAGAACCCGCCACCGGGAGTTTCATTGTAATTTGGAACAGCAAACCCTGCAGCTGCCAATGCGGAACTTAAGAGATCTCGCTTACGGGTGTACATTGCTTTCAAATGCTCATAATAATTATCATAACCTTCATATGGCATATCGGCAAGTGGTAATGCTCGAGCAAGTGCTTCTTGAATAACAGTGGACGGACAAAACTGGACATATGGCAGTAACGTATGAATAGGTGCTATTAAAGTTGATGGACCAATAGCCCATCCAACTTGCCACCCGGTGGCTGAAAAAGTCTTTCCTGCGGATGAAATTGTTATTGTTCTATTCCACATTCCAGGCAGTGACGCAAAATGCACATGACCTTGACATATTGTTGGTTGGTAATTATTATTTGCCAACGTTTCCTCAAACTGAACGGCTTCATCTTCTTCAATTTCGTTCTTTGGTGGCGAATGCACAATGTATTTGTAGACTTCATCCGAAAGGACCACACAGTCATCGGGAGCTAAATTAGCGACTACATCTGCCACAATGTTCATTTCTTTTCTTGTGAAAATTTTGCCAGTAGGATTATGAGGTGAATTCAAAATAATAACCTTGGTCTTCGACGTTATTTTTTCTTTGATTGCTTGTTCTTCCAGTATCCATTCTCCACCCTGGATGACATTTGAGTCTTCATCATCTTGTATTGAGTAAGGAACAAATGTTAAAGGTACATATATTGGAACACCACCAGCCAATTTGATTTGGTTCTCGTAAAGGTCAAAAAATGGTTCAAACAGAATGACCTCATCCCCCTCTGTAATTCTTGTTTGCAACGCCAAATACAAAGCCTGCGATGCACCAACCGTAATTGCGACTTCATTCATAGCATCGACAGTCTTTTTCAGATGTTTGCTGTAACGCCCTGCTAACTCCTTCACCAATTTAGGATGACCTGCTGGTCTAGTGTATTGATGAGGTGAATTTTGAGCAGTATCTGTCACTCCAGACACTAAAGCATCAATCGCAAACTTAGGTGGAAGCCAATCTGGAAACCCCTGACCTAGATTTGCAATGTTTGGATTAAGGGATGATATATGACCGAAGAAAGACCATACTGTGGGTCCTGATTTGACGCCAAGGCGCTGTATCGCTTGTCCTGGAGATTTAGAATATATATCATCTTCGGAACTAATTGATGATAAAGATGAAGACTGCGCTTCTGGATCAGATGAGCAAACTGTATCAATACAGAGCGAACGGTCTACAGACATGATTTCATCTGGTGATGATCTCAATGAACCATGGTGCGAATCAGCTGATTTCTGTAATGTTAAGGTAGGAAGAAATCCGGTAGGTTTCAGCGTGAACGAATTGACCGTTGATTGTAAAGAACATGTTAACAGACTTGACATTAAAAACTTCTTCATGGTGTTCTATTTGTGATTGTTGCCTCTTTAGAGAGAGATCCACGAGAGTATAGACTGACTGACTACAGTACTGACTCTACCTTTGTCGAAAACACGTGTTTTCGAGAATATATTGAAT
>Ga0213868_10002262_pt1 | contig 18473 bp, 17 predicted proteins | sample PICome_9_FD_160087 | JGI IMG/M metagenome (GOLD analysis project Ga0213868, IMG submission 160087) | Coastal seawater microbial communities near Pivers Island, North Carolina, United States - PICO127 | ecosystem: Environmental > Aquatic > Marine > Coastal | place: USA: North Carolina...
CTCTCAAAAAAAAAAAGCAACAAAAAGTTGTGGTTCTTTTCTTTTCACTTCAGTTTTTGTTGTTTTGTCTCTTTTCTCTTCTTCATACTTTTTAATAACAACAACTATACAATATTATAATAAACGTGTGTTATTATGTGAATACCCGGTGAATAAGAAGGGGTGGTGTGATTAAGAAAAAGAAGAAAAAGAAATGGTGAACAGTGGACGGGTGTCTCGCGTGGGAGATTTACGGGATATCTTTAAGAAAGAAGAAGAAGAAATGATGATGGTGGTTACGAAAACGACTTTTCTGGACGACGACGACGAGAAGTCAGAAGAAGAAGAAGAAATTGTAGAGACCGAGAGGCAAGAAGACGGAGAAGAGGAAGAAGAAAAAGGAGGAGATGATGAAGAAGAAGATAAAGAAGAAAACGTGTACGAAGTCTCCGTGCGCGTCTTGGGCACTTTGGAAAGTTTCGACGCTTCAAATTCCGTCGGTGTTTTGAAAGACGACGCGTTCGCGCTCACCTTCGACGCGTCTTCAATGTCGCCGACGTTTAAGTGGAAGTTGAAGAGTTTATATTTTTTGATTGGGGAGTACGAAAAATGTTCGTTTTCTTCTCCATCGTCGTCGACTTCGACGCGGTTTTCTATTTTACGAAACGGTGTTTTACGCGTTCGGATAGCGCAGAACGCGAGCGGCTTGGACGTGAACGCGTATCACGAAGCCGCGAAGATTAGAGAGGAGTTTTTACACTAGAAGCTTTATTTAGAGAGGAAGAGAGTAGACCGTAGAAAGTAGCGCGTAACAATGATAATATAATAGTGTGTTGTACCAGTGTGTGTGTCAGTGTGCTAAAAATACAAATCAAGACAATTCTATAATAAATAATAATATTAACGCGGTTGTTGTGAAATGACGATCGATTACTTGGCGGAAGACGTCGTGGATGTTTTCAATAAAGCGCTCACGGTCTCCCCGAACCAACGCAACGAAACCGTCCCGCCACTGCGATGATGGTTCACACTCACTAATACGCCAAGGAGTGCCATCCCACTCACCACGCCGAGGAGATAATCTCTCGAGTTAAAGCCACTCCCGAACCCGGCGGAACCGGCGGCGCTTCCGGCCAACTGCGCGAGTTTGCTCAACGCGTTTGACGAAGAGATATCGTCGTCGCTACTACTCGCCGCTTTCGATTTCTTATCGAGTTTTCCTCGAACGCTCGCAATTTCTAACCGTAACGCCGCTATCGTCCCTTCGCATTCGGCCAGTTTAATCTTCAAAGCATCCATGCCGTCCTTATTCGTTCGCGGGTCCATCAACGCTTCTAACGAGACGATTTGCTTCTCCAACTTTGCAATTTCTCTCACTCGGTCGTCCGCGATAGATTTATACTGATGATGGTGATGAAGAAGAAGAAGAAGAAGAGTCAGTAACGAGAAGCAAACGCAGAGAAGAGAGAAGTTTATTTTTGAAAAATGAGATGATTTATTTAGGTAAACGAAAAGAAAAGAACACAACAACAACAACATTAATACCTTGTTCCTAGCCGCGATCGCGTTTTCGATGACCGCGATGTTCTTTTGCTTCGCCTTCTCTCGCTCTTTTTCGTTGTTGTTGTTGTTCGACATTTTATAATAACTCGTCGGGGTAAAACTGTGTGGTGTTTTTGGAGTGATGATGATGATGAGTGACGAAAATGAAGCCAAAAACAAGAGTGTTTGTTCCATTGCAAGTGTTTTTTGACTTTTTCAAGGCAGATTCATCAACGACTTTTGTCCAAACAACAAAAACGCTCTCTCATCAGCGTATCAGCGCGATATAATAAATAACAATGATGCGAAGGAAACCGTGTCTTTTGCGCTCCACTTGGCCAGAGGAGGAGGAGAAAAACGATTTGAATGGAGGAGCAAGAGACGCACCACCACAAAAAGTAACTTTATTAAACAGAATGGAAGTAAGACGACGCGTGCATTCAATACCTTTGTCTAAAATACTCGCTTTGGACGAATGTCGGAGCAAAGAGGAGTACGATGAATACAGAAGAGAGTTGGGGGAGTTTTCAATTGATGATGCCGATAAAAGTGCAAAGGAAGAAGAAACATTAGAAAAAGAAGAAGAAGTTAAAAACAAAAAGAAAGAAGAAGAGGCGATGTTAGACGACTTGTTAGACGACGACGATTAAATCGATTAAAACGTATAGAAACGTATAGAAACGAATAGAGTAGTTAGTTAGTTGGAATTTTATGATTGTATTATAATACGTTCGGAGCAAATCATTATTAATTTACACGTAATCAGGACCTGGGAACTGTAACTGAACGTATCCTCGTCTGGATCGAACCGTGCGTTTGCGTTTGATGAATCCCAACAAGAGCAAACCAACGCCGGGAATACCGAGCGCACTTCCGACGACAATGAGCACGATTCCTTCTATTGACACTTTTGCGCGGTGTCTTTCGTAATTCCTCTTGAAAATCGTTTGGTTTTTGAGCCAGAGTTCGGGATCGAACGCGTGTTGAATAGTCACCGTTTGCTCGGCGAAAGCGACGCGAATTTTGTTCGCATCCGGAAGGGTGGCTTTGATTTGAGGCGCATCGATACGTTTCCGTATCGATGGTTTCCACAAAAGTGATCCATTATCACTGTTTCCATTCACTGCGGTGTTTGTGATCCCAGTATTACTATCGCCGCTTTTGCTATTGCTGCTGCTACTACTACTACTACTGCTGCTGCTGCTATCGCTACTACTACCCGAAGAAATACCTCGTACTCTCGTTAGGCTCCCCGGTTCGCACCCAAAATTACCGAACGTATCATCCAAAACCCAATGCGCATTTTCTTCTACGCCACTCTTTCTGACTTTGAAACACACGCGCAAGAGCGCTGAATATGTCTCGCAATTTTGTGTGTTAGTATGATAGCCACCCATTTGATATTTACAAATCTTATTGTTCACGTGGGAAAGTATCGTTTTTTGAAACAGTATTTGCTCGCCTAAATCGATCGAGGCGACGATTTGGTTTGAAGCCGTGTCTTTTCCTACGAGCGAAAGCGAAAGCGGCGTCTCGAGCATTCGAGAGACGAGTGCCGTGTTGTTCATGGCGTCGTTTAAATTAGTCTTATCGCTAGTTTTGTTCAACAACTTTGTCGTCGTCGCCGGTATCGGGTTTCCTTTTTGAACTGCCTCTCGCAACGTGTCAATCGACGGCATGTACTCGGCGTATTTCGGATAAATTTTCGGTAAAACGTACATTTCCATCAGATTTGAACTCTGAAATTTCAAAGCTTTGTAAGTTTGCGGTGCAGCTAACTTGGGCGCTTGATAATTAGTCGCCTCCGTTGTGCTCCTCAACGTTTCGATATTCGGCGATGCCTGCGCGTCGTTGAAGTTGTTGTCGATCAACATCCACTCCACGCGTTCGAATTCATCTCTGTATATGTTATTCCACTTGTTCAACTTTTCGACGAACACTCTCGTGTGCAAATCTCCCGGTATCTCGTGTCGTTTCAGTTTTGATTCTCTGACTAAACCGCTTCCGAACAAAATCAAACAAAACGAGAGCAAACAGGCAACGGAGCCAAACTTGATTGAAATTTGCTGCTCCGAGAGATGTAACGTGCTACTATTAGAGGACGACGAATGAGAGGTGCTCGAAGCCGTCGATTGTCGAAATACCCTGTTTGAACCAATGTTTCCACCTCCCGAAGTATTCATCATCTTTGTTTGATATTGACTGGAAGAAGAAGAAGATGCCACCGGAGTCGCCGGTCGAATATTATTTTCAAACGCATTGTTGTTGTTATTCAAGTTGTTGTTGTTCTCCAAAATCGTTTGTCCCGACGAGTGGATGATTGCGGGGGCGGTAGCGGCGGAAGTGGAGGCGGCGCGAGGTGAATTCGACGACGACGTGTTGTGCGAAGAAGCCGCAGCACCTCGTCTCATGATATACTTTTTTTAAAACACTTGTGCTCACGAATAATTATATTATTATTGTGCGGGTTGATGAATGTGAGTTCTCAAAGTCTCGTTGACTTCTCTCTTTCGTCTCTCGGAAAAATTCTCTCGTCCAAAACTTTTGGACCAAAAGTCGCTTCCTTCGACACCACAAAAACAAAAGCAGCTCTCCTAATAATAGTAGATAATATGTCAGCCATCGCACAATCAGCCATCTCTTTCGGTACGTTTCCTCCTTCGTATCCCACCTTCGCGAGAGACAGAGACAGAAACGTGTCTGTCTCTCCCGTGTCCTCGTTCGTCGTCCTTCTTTGAGTTCTCTTTCTTTCGTTCTTTTATTCCTTTTCCTCCTCGTTTTTGTGGTCGGTTCTGTCGGGGACGAGAAGAGACGAGGAGAGATGTATGTTGAGAAAGGAATATTAATTCCAATTCGCTATTTCTCGCTTTTTGTTGCGCGTAAAAGATACAGAAGAAGAACTAAAAATAACGATGGATTTCTTTCTCCTTTAACTAAACAGCTCCGACGACGACGACGCGCGTCGTCGCTTCCTCCTCTTCGGGTAAGAATATCACAGCAGCAGCAGCAGAAAAAGAGAGCTGAAAAGCTTTTGAGTTTTTGTTCTCTTTTTTCCCTTTGTTTTTCATCTTCTTTTCATCTTCTTCTTCTTCTCTTTTTCATCATCTGTCCACATGTTAAAAGAGCATAACTAATACAACAAATTATTTCTCTTCTTCTTTTATTATTGTAACTAAAATACAGCCTTGAGCTCGAGAAGAATGAGCAAAACTAGAAACGCGTTGCGATTATCTTCTTCTATCCCTGCGAGGCACGGAAAGAAATCGTCTTTGGTCGTTCAAGCGATCAACCCGCGATCGGATGCCGCGGACGCGGGCAAAGGCCAACGCGTCATGATCATCGGCGGCGACGGTTACTGCGGATGGGCGACGGCTTTGCACTTGTCCCAAAGAGGCTACGAGGTGTCCATCGTCGATAACTTGTGTAGACGTCAGTTTGATGATCAGCTCGGTTTCAATTCCTTGACGCCGATTAAATCCATCCACGAAAGAGTTCGCAAGTGGGAAGAAGTTTCCGGGAGAAAGATTGAGTTGTTCATCGGCGACGTGTGCGACTACGAGTTTTTGGGCGCAACGTTTGAAAAATTCAACCCGACTGCCGCGGTACACTTTGGCGAGCAGCGCTCTGCACCGTACTCGATGATGGATAGATCTCGTGCCATCTTTACGCAAACGAACAACGTTATGGGTACCATTAACGTCTTGTACGCGATTAAAGAGTTCGCGCCGGATTGCCACTTGGTCAAACTCGGCACAATGGGTGAATACGGTACTCCGAACATCGACATCGAGGAAGGTTACTTGACCATCACGCACAATGGTAGAACAGATACGTTGCCGTACCCGAAACAAGGTGGTTCTTTCTACCACTTGTCGAAATGCCACGACTCTGCGAACATGTTGTTTTGCACGAAAGCGTGGAACTTGCGATGCACGGATATTAACCAAGGCGTCGTGTACGGCATCGCAACGGACGAAACGATGATGCACCCAGACTTGATCAACAGATTAGATTACGATGCCGTCTTTGGCACCGCATTGAACAGATTTTGCATCCAAGCCGCGGTTGGTCACCCGATGACGGTGTACGGTAAGGGCGGACAAACAAGAGGTTTCTTGAACATTCGCGATACCGTGCAATGCATCCAAATTGCCGTCGACAACCCCGCGGAACCGGGAAAGATGCCAATTTACAACCAGTTTACGCAGCAATTCTCCGTGAACGAACTCGCTGGTTTGATCACCGAAGCCGGTCAGAAATTAGGATTGAGTCCGGAAGTTATTAGCGTACCGAACCCGAGAACCGAAGCGGAAGAGCACTACTACAACGCGAAAAACTCCAACTTGAAAGACTTGGGATTAGAACCGACTTTGTTGGGCGATGAATTGCTCGACACGCTCATGAAAACCGTGATTGACTACAAAGATAGAGTTGACCAGAGATTAATCATGCCGGGTGTGAACTGGAAAGAGTCGCAAAGCGTCGCGAAGAACATCACCAAGTAAACGCAAATCTCTTTCAATAAAAGAATAAAAGAATAAGAATAACAAACTACACACAGTGACTACAAAACGAAAGCGCGACTAATAAAAATGCTTCCGAACGATTGGTTCGACGTTCACTCGCATTTTCTCGTACGCTTTCTTCTTCGCCTCCCACACGCTCTCAACGCACTCATCCAAAGACATCCACTTCATCTGCGTGAACTCCGCCGGTTCGCCGTCCAACCCTTCCAAGTTTACAAATTCCATGGGATCGGCTGACGTTTTACATCGAAATACTGCAAACTCTAACCGTTGTCCGGCCAACCCTTTCTTTTCTAACCACCCACCTGCGCTGTACGCATACGCGTCGTCATTCTCTAAGACAGACAATAACTCTACTTGGATATTCTTTTTATTCTTCGAGGAATCTAAGGATATCCCAGTCTCTTCGTACAGCTCTCTCGTCGCCGCCTCGGCGGTGGTTTCTTTCGGTTCCATCCCGCCTTGGGGTAAATTCCAGGACCCACTCTTCCCGGCGCGTTCGCCGACTAAAACGTGCGAGCCAGAGTCGTTGAAGACGATGGCGCACGCGCACTTGCGGTATTTCTTCCCGTCTACAATGGCAGTCTTTTCTGGATTATACTCCCCTCCTCCTCCTCCTTCCGTCTTGTCCTCTTTCGGTTGTTGTTTCTTTGCTTTCGTTATCGCCGTCGGTGACGAGGACGAATACATTCTTCTCCCTCCTCCTCCTCTGTATCCTCCTCCTCCTCGTTTAAAGTGATGAAGATGATGATAATAACAAGAATAGGAAGACGAACGGCAATAACACGAAACAACAGAGGTGAGCTTAATGAGCGAGGTCCCGCCGTGCTGCAGAAACATGTACTCTTCTCTCTCTCTTCCTTTCTTGTTTTTATTTTATTGTTGTTGTTGTTGTTTTGATGTCTCTCCTTTTTTGTTTTTTTTGCATGTCATGTGCTTTTTCGATGCATGATGATGGTATTTGGAAACAACGAACGAAGAAGAAGAGAGAGATTTTTCTTGATCGCGAATTCTCAAAACTTGAATTTCTTCATAAGAAAGAACGAGACGTATATATAAAAGATGAGCTCTTTTTCTTCTAATAAACATTCACGCAAAGCGTTGCTGGCGACGTTCGCCTTGGCGTGCTTGGCCATTTTTATCGGCATCAACGGCGTCTTTGTCGAAGCAAAGAAAGGACCGAAAATTACAAACACCGTTTACTTCGACGTCTCCATCGGAGGGAAAGACGCGGGAAGAATTACCATGGGTTTGTACGGCGCCACGGTACCGAAGACGGTCGAAAACTTCCGAGCGTTAGCGACCGGAGAGAAAGGCTACGGCTACGAAGGCTCAACTTTTCACAGAGTGATCAAAGACTTTATGATCCAAGGTGGTGATTTCACCAAAGGAGATGGCACGGGAGGCAAGTCTATTTACGGCGAAAAGTTCGCGGATGAAAACTTCAAGTTGAAGCACACCGGTCCAGGAACGTTGTCCATGGCCAACGCCGGCCCGAACACGAACGGGTCGCAGTTTTTCATTTGCACCGTGGTCACCTCTTGGTTGGACGGTCGACACGTCGTTTTTGGAAGAGTCACGGATGGTATGGACGTCGTTCGTAAAATCGAAGCTTTGAACGGAACGCCGCCGAGCGAAACTGTCACGATCACAAAGTCCGGCGAGTTGCCGATGGATGCGCACGTTCAAGATGAAATTTAATGAAAATTAATTCAAAGATGGAGAAGAACACATTTTTTTAAGTAGTATTGTTATTAATGTTAGTACTATTGTTCTTTTAATATCAATATCAAATGATTCACCGACAGACACGCGTAGCATGTTTTCATTTTAAAAGTTGTCGCGATGCGTTACATCCATACAATGTATCTATGCGAGGCGCGTACCAGGTACAATATATACTTATATATAGAATTCTAACGTCATGGATTAGTTTTTTATTAGCTGTAAATATAGATAGTATAACAAGCTGTTTTAGTTTTTAGCAAACGAAAAGCCATCATCATCGCTTATTCCCAGTTGGCCGCGGTGAGTTCAGCCAAATCGACGACTCTTTGGGAGTAGCCCCACTCGTTGTCGTACCACGCAACAACCTTCAACATGTCGTCACCGATGACCATCGTCAAAGCAGAGTCGATAGTCGTGGATTGGTCGGTGCATCTGAAATCGACAGAGACCAACGGTTCGTCGCAGACGGACAAGATGCCCTTCAACGGACCAGCCGCTGACTCACGGAACGCGTTGTTGACTTCCTCGGCGGTGACCTTCTTGGAGGTTTGGATAACCAAATCGACAACGGAAACGTTCGGGGTCGGGACTCTCAACGCGATACCGTTCAACTTACCCTTCAATTCCGGCAAGACCAAGGCAACAGCCTTGGCGGCGCCAGTGGAGGTCGGCACAATGTTCAAGGCCGCAGCTCTCGCGCGTCTCAAGTCTCTGTGCGAGGCGTCCAAAATCTTTTGGTCACCAGTGTACGAGTGAGTGGTGGTCATCAAACCCTTGACCAAACCGAATTTGTCGTTCAAGACCTTGACGAACGGCGCCAAGCCGTTGGTCGTGCAAGACGCGTTGGAGATGATCTTGTCAGAGTTCTTGTATTGGTCAGCGTTGACGCCCAAAACGTACGTCGGGATGTCGTCGCCCTTCGCCGGGGCGGTGATGACAACCTTCTTGGCACCCGCGGTCAAGTGCTTGGAAGCACCCGGGGTGTCAATGAAGACACCAGTACCTTCGATGACGATGTCGATGCCTAATTCCTTCCACGGCAATTGCAACGGGTCTCTGGAGGAGACAATTTGGATGCTCTTGCCATCGATGGACATGTGCGTGTCGTCGACGATCTTGACGTCAGCTTCGAACGTGCCCAAGACGGAATCGTACTTGACCAAGTGCGAGGCTTGCTTGACACCGCCGGAGTCGTTGATGGCAACAACTTCGAGCAAGGTGTCCTTGCCTCTGCCGTGCCAGCATCTCAAAAAGTTACGGCCGATACGACCAAAGCCATTGATGGCAACCTTGCAGGTTTTGCCCTTGGCTTCGATAGTGTTGCTGACAGACGCCTGTGAGAAGGGAAGAAACGAAAATATATGTGAGCAACTGCGTGTTTCTCTACTATACACCGGAACAGGATTATTACGTAGTACACAGACCCGATCGATTCCACGACAACAGTAGGAGGAGGAGGGGGAGGAGGAGAAGAAGAGAAAATAGAAGAGCTTTTTCTCATACGCAGAGCAAAAGTTGATCTGGACTCGCCTCTTCTCTCACCTCCTCTATACCAACCGCCTTCTACAAAAAAAAAACAGAGACCAGAAGAGAGAGCGGATAACGAGACTCGCCCGATGGAAAAAAGAACACACCTTGGCGACGGTCTTGTTCTTGAACTGACCGGCAGCCTTGGAGAACTGCGTGAGTTGGGTAGTCTGTGAGAGTTTCAGAAGATAGTTTGAGGTCAGTTGTCGCGTTTAAAATTTCGCGCGAGAGAGAGACGGAGGAGAATTCGTACGCGCGCTTTTGTCGCGCGCGCAATTTTCTGTCATCATTTACGATTACTCCCCTTTGCGGGGAGCGAGAAATTTCTTTTTTTTAGGCACACATCCATTTTCGATGATTAGCGGAGAAAAATAACGCGTCGGGCGAAAACGCGGGAGGGAACCTCCGACGCGAACAGCAGACGAGCGCGAGAAGAAAAGAATTGCGTTATATGCGTACCTTGGCGGCGGAAAAAGTAGCCATTGTGTGCGAAATAAGAGTGAGGAATTCGGTGTGTGTGTGGATACAGAAAGAGAGAGAAAGATGGATGTTTTCACCACCACGGCCGGTGACTGTTGTTTTCTTTTCACCTCTCTCCACCTCCACCTCAAGATTTTTCTTTTTTTGGAAAAGAGATTTCTTGTTGTTTTTGCCACCTGTTCGACGACGTCACAACCCGAAAAAGACCCTCCAAAACAAACTCAAAAAAAGCGAGGGAGAAGTCGACACATTTTGTTGAGTGTCGTGTCACGCTCCCCTGGAAAGTTGTTTAAGAGAACACTTACTTACCGTGGAAAGCGCACACAAAGGTACGTAAAGAGAGAGAGAGAGAGAAAAGAAGAAGAGGCGCATTTTCTCCTTCGTCTTGCCCGGGTTGTAGTAAGAACGCGGGGTGAAAAAGTGGCGCGAAGAAGAAAGGAATTCTCAGAACAAACTACGTCAGCCTAATAAGTCCTCGTCGTCGTCGTCGTCGAAAGGGAAAGAGGGCAAAAATTTATGTCGTCCTCTCAGCAGCAGCGCGTGATGACGTCGGCGGAAACGGGAAGAACAACGCCGAGGACGACGACGACGACAAGGACGACGACAAGGACAATCGCTGCGGAAGATGATCGCATGAACAACACGAACAGTAATGGAATGCCTATGATCCACGTCTTAGTCGTGGACGACGAGAGAATCTGTCGTGCGGTCACGTCACAGGTTCTGAGAAAGTGTGGATACCGGGTGACGACGTGTGAGAGTGGCGCCGAAGCCATCGAGTTGTTGCGTCGAGGCACTGAGTTTAACTTATTGCTCACGGACGTGATGATGCCCGATATCGACGGGCCAAAGTTACTCCAACACGTGCGACATCACTCGCAATTTTCTCAGTTACCCGTCATCATGATGTCTGCCAATCAACACTCGGAAATTGTCTTTGAGTGCGTGCGAAGCGGCGCGGATGATTATTTACTCAAACCAGTCACGGTGAAACAAGTGAAACTTTTATGGCAGCACGTGTGGAGGAAGCAGTACTCGGCGGCACCGCAGACGGTTCCGAGACTGAACGAATACGGCGAAGAGTTAGATGAAGATAACGAAGACGACGGGATATGTATGCTCGGTAAAGAAGAAATGTTCCAAGGCGTGCCAAACGTCCCGAGGCGATTAAACTCAGAATCCGATCTTTTGATGAACAGTAACGGCAATAGCGGCAACAATGACAACGACAACAACAGTAAGAATAAGAATAATAGCAGCAAAAACAACGACAACAACATCACGATGAACAACAATTCCACCGCCATCAATAAAAGCAACATCAATAACAACAACAAAAATAGTCATCCTAGATCGCTTTCGCGAGACTCTTCGAGAGAGAATTTCTTGTCGATGCTTTTACTCAAGAGCATCGCCAATAACAATAAAGAAAGAAATCCTTCGAATGTTACTGCTACTGATACTGCTACTGCTGCTACCACCGCAGCGGCAAAAACTGCTTCTACGACACCGAAGAAAACGACGAAAAATAACAAGGACATGAACGACTCAAAGAACAACGCGAACGCGCGTAATCCGCCCGCGCAAACAAGAAGAGTCGAGAATGCCGATGTCGAAGTGCCGATGGAGGTGGATCTTCCGCGCGCCAATAATCGAGCTAATAAGACCAAAGATGCAGAAATAGTGCGAAGGAAGAAAGAAGAATCGGAGTTAATATTGAGGGAGAATAAAGCGAAGACAGAGAAACGGTTAATACAAAATTCTTCTCTTGCGAAAAAGTCGTCGTCGTCGAGATCTCATGGAGGATCTCCCGGAGCCCACCACTCTTCTCCATCCTCACTCAGTAGTCACGATGATAGTAACTTTGTTTTAGCGCCACCGATACAAGGCTTGGAGAAGTCGAGGTCGTTCGTTTCAGTTAGAAATTGGCTCGATTCGAACGCATTCAGAACGATGAGTGATGAAACGAAATTTCATGTGTTAGCTAGAACTGCGGCGATTCTAGCGAACGAACACGAGCGCGGTTTCTGCTCCGGTGGCGTCAATCCTTCGAGATTGTTGATTTCTCCGCAAGGAGATATCAAAGCATTTGATAAAGAAGAGATGAACGCAAGAAGTAATAGGAACAGAATGGCGAGAGGATCGAAACAACAACCGGTGATGAAACGTCGCGAAGTTTTGTACGAAACTCTTCCGAGTGAAAATGAACTTCCAAACACCATCAAATCTGAACTCGTTTCTCTCGGTGCCCTCGTATCCGAAATGTTTTGGAAAGATATGTTCGACGTTGGCTCTAGTTCTGAGAATCCGCGCGCTTGGTTCAATGAAAAAGAAATCACGCACATCGATGAGTTACACCCGGAAATGGCGGAAACCTTCAGAAAATTGATATCGAGAGATCCTCGCCATCGAGTATCGGCGCAATCTGTGAGAGATATCGCGTTGAAGCAACTAGAAATTCTGAGACACCGCCGGTCATCATCTTCTACGTCGATGCCTTCGAAAGCTACGCTCGTTGACCGCGAGTTGAACGTGGACTCCGAGAGAAAGGCGAACGAGTTGAAAACAATCATCGACGTTCTTAAATCGATTGAAAAATCCCGCCAACGCGAGTACGAAAAAACGCAGCGGGAATTGAACGTTTTAAATGCGCTGTCAAAGTTGCTCCCCGCCGGAAAACAAGGAATTTCTACTCGCAGCAACTCGAAAAGAAAGCGGGGTGAAAGTAATAACAATATTCACAACTCTTCAGATGTTCCCGGCGCACTTAACAGCGAAAAGTGGGCAAGGCAACCTCCAGAGTCGCAGCGCGCTCTCGATCACGTGCCCTTTGACGACTTGCCGAAAATTGTATTTGAATCTTTGGAAGAAACGTTATTTCAAGCATACGCGAAATCGTGCAAAAACCATGCTCTTCAACTCGCGCGCGGTGGATTTAGTGGAGAGTACAATACCGGTCGCGCAGGATCGGTGAAAGACGACGAAAAATGGATTTCAAACATGATCAAACGCACAAACGTTGAAGAACAGTTAACGGATGATTTGAAAGAATTTGGCAGCTGTTTAACTCGCGTAACGCGAAAGTGGCGATTTCGAGTCGTCGCTAGGCTGGGGTGCGGAGATTTAGTCGGTGGTTCGAGCGATATGGTGTGTTCTACCGCGTGGAATCGCGACGGCGACTTGTTCGCTACCGCGGGTATTTCGAAGCGGCTGTGTATTTACGAGGTTGCCTCCGTCATGCAGTTGGGCAACGCCGTGCATTGTCCAGCCATTGAACTTTCCACGAGCTCAAAGTTGTCGTCAATCAGTTTCAATCCGTACGTGAAGCCGGTTATGGCATCTGCGACGTATGACGGCGCGATGCAAATCTGGGACGTCCAGAAAGGCATGGAAACCATGCGATTGAAGAATCATACCAAACGGGTTTGGTCGACTGAGTTTTCTCCGATCGATCCAACTCGTCTGTTATCAGCTTCGGACGATGGCACAACTCGAGTCTGGTCAATCACGCAAAGGCGAGAGTGCATGGTGATTAATGATCCGAATCAAGCAAACATATGTTCGGTGAACTCTTCTCGCATGGACTCAAATCTGATCGCAGTCGGCTCAGCAGATCACAAAGTACACGTTTACGATCTTCGAAACGCGGTGATGCCGATGTTGACTTTGGAAACGCACAAGAAAGCAGTATCGTATGTGAGATGGATGGGTAATGAGCTTGTTTCGGCATCCACGGACTCTTTGCTCAGACTATGGGACGTGAAAGGATCGCGAGGTGTTTGTCTTCGCACGTACACCGGACACGTGAACGAGAAAAATTTTGTCGGTCTCAGCGTCACGAGTGATGGTAGAATCGCTTGCGGCTCTGAAGATAATACGGTTCGAATGTACGCAAAGTTTGCACCGCTACCGGTTGCGGGACACTCGTTCATGCGAATGACTCCTGGTTGTGGATTGAGAGAGGGAGGTCCCACGGCTGGTTTATGCGGCGGCATCAAACCCGTTCTCACGAACGACAAGGGCGCGTTCGTCACGAGCGTCGCGTGGTCTCCTGATGGTCAGCGACTGTTAGCGTCCAATTCTCGCGGTAACTTGAAGATATTTGAGTTGGATTAGGTATCAACAACGCGTTTTGGGTGTATAAAAAGCCTTCAATAATACTAACAACGCACACTACAAATAGAATCACGCATGTAATGTAAAAATATACTTGGAAATTAATTTCTTCTAACAATGAATCTCTGATTTAATACGGCCGGTCGCGACGATAATGTCCTCCACCACCACCTCTGTTGTAATTTCCATAGCCTCCACCTCGACCGCCGCCGCCTCGATTATCCGGGCATTCGCGCGCAAAGTGCCCGGATCGACCACAGATCCGACATCCGTCGCCGCCTCGTCCTCCACGACCCCGACCGCCACCGCCGCCATAGGAACCTCTCGCACCATAACTGTTATGACCTCTACCACCGTCGTAGTTATTGTTATTATTATTGTTGTTATCTCTACTAAAATCATCCTCTTCTCTTTTCTTCTTCGTCGCTAAGGAAACGCTAATCTTCTTCCCTTTGAAGTCGTATCCGTCGTAAAACCCGGGCGCGGACTGCGCAGCCATTGGATCGTCGTAGGTAATCGTGCACTCGTCTTTGTTCTTTCCCGTGGACTCGTCTGAGTATATCTTTACCGCCCAAGGCCACTGATCGGGAAATCCCGTGCGTTGACGTACTCTCGAAATCATCCCGATGCCGCCGAATAACTCTCTCAAATCGTCCGAAGTCGTCGTCTCTGGGTCGAATCCTTTGACGAAAATTCGATTGTTGGTCGGATCGTCCACGCCGTCTAACAACCATCCCGCCGCGGCTTTCTTCTCCTCGTCTTTCACTTTTTGAGATTTCGGTAAATCGCATCGTTTACAGGTTTTCCTCCACGCGAAGTTTGTGTTTGAACACGAGTCGCACTGCCAAGAACCATCTTCGGACAATTTTTTCGCTTTGTTTTCTTCTTTTTCGTTGTTGTTGTTGTTGTTGTTAAAATTCGTGTTGTTGTTGTTGTTGTTGTTGTTCAACCCGGTACCGAAGCGCAACGCCGGCGCGTCCTCTTCAGGAGGTGGAGGGGGAGGTGGTGGTGGTGGTAGTGGAAGAGCACCGTCGTCGTTTTCCTCTTTGGACGGGTGTGGTGGCATATCGCGTCGCAGACTCTTCTCGTTTTTAAATTATTTTATTAATTGTGATGATGATGATGATGATGTTTTCCTCTCTCTCTCTTCTGTTGATGTTGAACACACAATGCTCTGACTGACGACTGAAAAAAGTGTTCTTGCTCGAATCACAGCCACACACACGAACACAAAAAAGAAAAAGAAAAAGAAAACTCATCGTCGTCACTAAAAGTACTCACGTTTGCTGCGCGCTCGTCAACACAGATACGAGAACATTACCACACAGTATCACGAACAACATTAACAATATATTCTTCATATTCTTTCACACATAATTAATCAACACAACAACAAAAAATGAGTATTTTATTGGGCATGGGTAATCCCCTTTTAGATATCTCCGCCGTCGTCGAACAGGACATTTTGGACAAGTACGAGTTAAAACTGAATAACGCCATCTTAGCCGAGGAAAAGCACAATCCGTTGTACAAAGAAATGGTGGAGAAGTATCCGGTGGAATACATCGCCGGTGGTGCCACGCAAAACTCTATTCGCGTGTGCCAGTGGATGTTGAAGACGAGCGGCGCGACGACCTTTATCGGATGCGTCGGTGAGGATGATTTTGGCACCCAGATGACGAAAGCGTGCCAAGCGGACGGCGTGACGACAAAGTACATGATCGACAAAGCGACGCCAACGGGGACGTGTGGGGTTTTAGTGAAAGACGGCGAGCGATCTTTGATTGCCGCGTTGAACGCGGCGAACAACTACAAGTTCGAGCACTTGCAAGAAGCAGAAAACTGGAAGATTGTTGAAGACGCCAAGTTTTATTACAGCGCCGGCTTTTTCTTGACGGTGTCACCAGAATCCATGATGGCGGTGGCCAAGCACTCCGCGGAAAACAAGAAATGTTACATGATGAACTTGTCTGCACCGTTCCTAATGCAAGTGCCGCCGTTTTTGGAGGCAATGATGAACACTTTACCGTATGTTGACGTGTTGTTTGGAAACGAATCCGAAGCGGTCACCTTTGCGGAATCTCAAAAGTGGGAAGGCGTCACGGACGTTGCCGAGATTGCGTTGAAAATCAGTCAAATGCCGAAAGCGAGCGACCACTGCACGAGAACGGTCGTGTTCACGCAAGGTGCGGACGCTACTATTGTCGCCAAAGACGGCAAGGTCACGAAATACGACGTCATCAAACTAGCCAAAGAAGACTTGGTCGATACGAACGGCGCGGGAGACGCGTTCGTCGGCGGGTTCTTGTCCCAGTTTGTACACGGTAAGGAATTAGCGGATTGCTGCAAGGGTGGTAACTACGCCGCCAATGCCATCATTCAACAATCTGGGTGCAAGTGTCCGGGAGAGTCAAACTTCTCCAGCTAAAAAATTGTTCATCGTTCAAATCATTCTTTTAATATAATTTAAAAACTCCAGTACTTAAGTATCTACGTAAACATCTTTAAAGAATGGGAAGCGGATCCGGTCCGTGATTGCTAAACACTTGAACGGATGAATCCCAACCGCAGCTCGCTAACTCTCCTCTATTCAAAACACTCACGTCTAAACCAACCGCAAATTCGGTGTGGTGGCGCCACTGCCGCAAAAGCGGCGAAGGCTGAACGCCTCTTTCTCCTCCTTCTCCTAATCCTAAAGTATTACTAATGCTAGTTGTGTTGCTAATTTTCCAATTCCACATTGCTACAGTCATATCGTAACTCGCGGTGTAACATATATCTTCGTCGAATGGATCCATTTTTACTCGTCTCACGGCGTAACCGTGACCTCTCAAAACAGAAAGTTCCTTCTTTGGATTTCGAATGTCCCACAGTTTCACCGTTCGATCGACCGATCCCGTTGCGACGACGCAATCGTTATATTTATTCCAATCCACGCACAAAACTTCAAAATCATGCGCGGGTATGGATAGCGTCGAGTGATTTTTCCTGCAGTCCCAAATTTTTAGTGTACAATCACCGGAAACAGAGGCGAAAACGTCCGCGTGGTGCGGCGACCACTCCGCGGCGTACACGCAATACGTGTGTTCTCTAAATGTTTTCAACGAGCCGTGCGTGTGCGCATTCTCTCTCGGATTCCAAAGCTTAATAGTATCGTCCCAACTCGCGGTTAAAAACACGTCTTTTCTCGTCGGGTTCCAAGAAACGGTATAAATTTCCGCCTCGTGTTCGTTGAACGAACGCAAAGGATTTTGAAACGGTGGGCGAGATACGTCCCAGAGTTTTGCGGACCCATCGCCAGAGGCGGAGACTAACACGTTCTCCGATTCTTCCGACCACGCGCAATCGAATATCCCATCTGCGGTTTCAAATCTCGCCTCCTCTACTAGCGGAAGCGTCGCCGGTCCAGAGTGAGGAAAATTGTTGTTGTTGTTATTCGTGTTGTTGTTATTGAGCGCGTTCAACTCTCTTCTCAAAACGTACTGATGGCCGTTCCCGACGATGCCAAAGTTTTGCGACGCAGATACCGCTATGCGATCGGCAAAGAACGGCGAGAATTTAACGCTGTAGCCATTGAAAGGCGTGCGAAAATGCGACGTTGCCGCCATGTATTTGCTGTTAGGTTAGAATAGCGTTTGGTTCCGGTGGTAAGGTGTTGGTGGTGGTGAAGGTGACGGTGGTGGTGGGAGACAACAAACAAACAAAACAAACAAACACACTTTCTTCCTCTTTCTTTCTTCTGCTCTTTTTTTTACTTTTTTTTGACGACAGACTGAACGAAGAGTTCTTGGTCTCTTTCTGTTGTTGTTGATGAAGAGACGGAAAAATTTTGGGAGGGAAAAGGAGTTTTTTTGGTCGGCTTTTTGAGTTGAGTGACGTGGAACTTTCCTCCACCTCACCCATCTCAAGCTTCACTTTTTAACGCATACAAACACACACACACACACACACACAATGTTCGCTTTACAATCCCAAATCGCCGGCGCCAAGGTCGTCTCCAAAGTTGTCGCCAACAAGCAACAACGATCCACCGTCGTCTCGGCGAAGATTGCCCACGGCAAAGGTACGCTTTAGAGGAGAGAACAATTTTTCAAGGAAGAAGAGAACTAATCCACAAATTTTGTCTCTCGATGGATAAAGAAGAAGAGAGAGATGGATTTTATCTGTTTTTTTCCCGCGCGTGAAGAAAAGGAGAGATCGTCTGCTTCCTTCGATTGAAGAAGGATTCGAAAGCGTGTTGGATCTTCTCCTTCTTTGTCTTCTTCTTCTTCTTTGACTTCTTCTTTGGTTCTGCCCTGTCTTTGATATCCAAAGAGAGCGCACAACCTTTAAGAAGGAGGGAAGAAGAGAGAGAGCTCTCGGGATCGTCCTCTTTCTCCTCTCCGAAAAAAGATATCAATATTTAAGGTGTCAAAAATCCACTGACCACAAAAATCTCTTTACAAAACTATAACAACAGGTGGTGAAGAAGGGGGCCGATCCTTCAACAACGATGCCTTCGGTACGGACTTTATTATAATAATCGTAAAAATTAGTACTAATTGTTACTCTCTTATCTAGGTATGATCTGCAAGG
>Ga0213868_10002263_pt1 | contig 18466 bp, 10 predicted proteins | sample PICome_9_FD_160087 | JGI IMG/M metagenome (GOLD analysis project Ga0213868, IMG submission 160087) | Coastal seawater microbial communities near Pivers Island, North Carolina, United States - PICO127 | ecosystem: Environmental > Aquatic > Marine > Coastal | place: USA: North Carolina...
GCCCCATATCGACACGCTGGGCATAACTCCCGGTCATGAGCGCCGCCCGCGAAGGGGTGCAAACCGGTGCGGCGACATAAAAACTGGTCAGCTTCATTCCCTCCGCCGCCATCTGGTCAATTCGAGGCGTATCCACGTGTTCACCCCCAAAGCAGCTCAGGTCTCCATAGCCCTGATCGTCGGTGAAAATGACTATGAAATTCGGCTGAGCAGCCAATAGGCTGACGCTTAGGCTCACCCCAGCAAAAATTAGAGATATGGTGAAGCTTCTCATTCTTTCTCTCGTCTCGCTGGTCTACTTTTTAGGGTCGAATAGGTCCTCATCTAGTGATATCCGGTCGCTTAGGTTCGTCATCGAAGAAGCGGGCGTAGGCTCCGATCCGATCGATATCGCCAATATCATTGCGGGCACCTTCCGCTAAGTGTAAGAGTCTATCAACTACACCTGGATATCGAGAGGAAACGTCCCTGCTTTCGTCGATATCGGTTTCCAAATTGAAGAGTAGAGGACTCGTGATATCGAAGACGTCTTCCGGTTTACTGTATCGGTCCCATAGCGTATCCCTTTTTCTCGCCACATGGAGCTTCCAAGGGCCGGACCGGACAGCCTGAAGTTGGGTGCGTTGGTAGTAGTAATAAGCATCTGTTGGGCTTTTTGCCCCCTCAACGCCATGAATGAGATCGCGGATATCATGCCCATCGATAACTCGATCACTGGGTGCGTTGCCGCCTGCGAGCTTAGCGATCGTAGGGAGCATATCTAGGGTCGAGGCTACTTCCGTACAAACAGCGCCTGCGGGAATTTTCCCGGGAGCCCACATAATGCTAGGCACGCGTAACCCCCCTTCCCAGGTGGAGGTTTTGGCGCCTCTCAAGGGGAGGGCAGAACCGCCATGGGCTTCGGCGTCTGGACCAATCCGTTTAAGGTGGCCTTCGCTATGGCCGAGATACCAGGGACCATTATCGCTCATATAGAAAACGTAGGTGGATTCATCCAACCCTTCTTCTTTTAGCGTTTCAAAAATGCGGCCCACATTCCAATCGATCTCTTCAATGACATCTCCATAGATTCCTCCTTTAGATTTGCCTTTGAATGGCTTTGATCTTTCCAAACGGATGTGCGGCATCGTGTGGGGCATGTAAATAAAGAAGGGAGTGTCCTTGCTGCGCTTAATAAATCCGATGGCTTCATCAGTGTAGCGGCGGGTGAGCTGACTCATGTCAGTCTCCATCTCGATGATGCTTTCGTTGCGAACTAGATTAGCACGCGAATCGTTGCTGCTGGGTGTACCGAAGAAGTAGTCAAACCCCTGGTGAGTAGGCATCAGTTCGGGGGCGTAGCGTTTGGGATCCTGGGAATGTCCGGCGAGGTCCCATTTCCCAAATGCTGCCGTGGCGTAGCCCAAAGGTTTCAGCACCTCGGCAATGGTCACTTCTTTCGAATGAAGATAGGGATGCACATCGACCCGATTTCCCTTTGTGGCTACTCGAAGCGGATAACTCCCGGTCATCAAGGCGGCACGGGAGGGACCGCAGACCGTTTGGGCGTAGTAATCAGTGAAACGCATGCCCTCATCGGCCATGCGGTCGAGGTTTGGCGTATTTATGTTGGGAGAGCCGAAAACACCGATGTCTTGATAGCCTTGGTCGTCTGCAAAGATCAGAATGAAGTTGGGAGGGGATGTGGATGTGCGGGATTGCGTGGCCAAAGTTCTCGAGTCTCCAATCTCGCGTTGATCGGCTCCGTGGGAATGGGCGCTTCCTAGTGATTGACGCGTTTCCACAGCTTCCTGTAGTAACGCGGCCACTACTTCGGGATTGGAATCGGCGACGCTACGCGTTTCCCCTATATCGTTGGAGAGATCGACGAGAAAGGGTTTATCCAATTCCAGGAAGGTTTCCTTGCCAACCTTTTGCCACCACGGAATGTCCTCAGCCGTTCTAGGTAGATGAAGCTTCCACAGGTCCTTGCGTATGGCTTGGAGGTTGTTGTCGTTGTAGTAGTAGTCGGTTTCCCGGGGCGGGGTAGCTGATTCTCCCGTCAAGATTTGCCAGACGTTTTCTCCGTCCAGGACCCGGTCGTTTGGAACTTGAATTCCCGTAATCGCAGCGATCGTGGGCAGAATGTCCATTGAGCTGATGGGCGTATCACACACGAGACCCGCCGGTAGGTGACTGGGCCAATGAAAGACGGCCGGTACGCGATGCCCTCCCTCGAAGGTATTGAACTTACTGCCACGAAAGGGTCCTGAGGAATCGTATTCGCCAGCGTAGCGAGTAAGCGGCCCATTGTCGCTCGTGAAAATGACAAGGGTGTTCTCAGCAATTCCTAATTCCTTCAATGTATCCAAAATCACCCCGGTACTCGCATCGAGTTCCTCAATGATATCGCCGTAGTCGCCCCCTCGAGATTTTCCCGCATAGGCTGGATTGGGTTTTAGGGGAACATGGGGATAGTTGTGTGCAAGATAGAGGAAGAAGGATTGGTTCTGATTATTTGTAATAAAATCAACGGCCTTTTTCGTGTAGTTGGATGTCAGCAAAGACAGATCGCTCACTTCTTCAATCACCTCTCGATCGTTAAAGAACCGCTTGTCGTGATTAAAATTGGACGGCATGCCGTAGTAGCTGTCGAATCCTTGATTGAGTGGGTGGAAAACTTCGTCGAATCCAAGATGCCATTTGCCCACCATACCCGTAGCATAGCCATTGTCCTTCAATAGTTCGGGAATGGTAACTTCGTTTGGGTGCAGGCCTAAATGCCGATGCTCGGGCCGAGCCGGACTGATGCCGTTGGGAATCCCTGCTCGTTGCGGGTAGGAACCGGTCAGCAGTGCGGCCCGTGAAGGCGTGCAAATGTTGGCAGCGGTTCGGTAACCCGTAGCCCGTACCCCTCGCGACGCCATTTTGTCGATACGCGGCGTATCGATGAACTCCGAACCATAACAGCTAAGATCGCCGTAGCCCAGATCGTCCGTCAGGATGAGAATGACATTGGGTGGTTTTCCTGCTGTAAGTGAGGAAGTTGATATGCAGATACAAAATAGTGCAAATCCGGTCAGCATTTTGAACGATTTTGCTCTCATAGGCGTGTTCCGTTCGCTTCGCGAATTTCGTCTAGGCGTCGTTTCATAGCTTCGGCGATTTCCGGGTGATCGCGAATGACGTTGTTAGTTTGGCGAAAGTCCTTTCTCAAATTGTAAAGCTGCTCCTTGGGTGCTTCGGGTTTTATATTTCCGTTTTCCATGTCGCTATTTTTCTGTCCGGCAAAATCGACAGCAGGAAATCCACCAAAGCCATGTGTTCCGAGTTCTGGACTGCTGAAGCCCCCTCCCGCCTGGGCGGGGATATACATCCAGTCACCGTCTCTTAGGGAAAGGTGGGTTTTTCGAAACGCAGATAGCACGAGGTGATCTCGTATCGGCTTCTTGGGCTGACCGGTTAGTGCGGGAAGAATATTGAAACTATCTGGTCCTTCGTTGTCATTGAGCTCCTGATTGGTTAGTGCGGCAAGGGTTGCGATAAGGTCAACATTGGATACCAGCTGGTCGGACACGCTACCGGCCGGGATATTACCTGGCCAACGGGCGATGAAGGGAACGCGGTGACCCCCTTCCCAAGCGTCGAATTTGAACCCAAGCAAATCACCGTTTTGATTATGGCCCCGTTTCCAGGCTTCCTGTCCTCCGAGATTGATCATACCGCCGTTGTCGCTGGTAAAGATGACTAGGGTTTTTTCGGCTAAACCTTCTTCTTCTAGCGTTCGAGTCACTTCGCCCACGATCCAGTCCAGCTCATGAATGAAGTCGCCATAGCGACCCGCCTCACTGGTACCTTGGAATTGCGGGTGAGGTGTGAAGGGGTGGTGAATATTGGTGGTAGCGAAGTAGAGAAAGAACGGGTCGTCCTTTTTTTCCTTTATCCAGGACACCGCCTTGCCCGCGAGGGTCGTGCCGACATAAGTGTCATCGTATAGGGCATGTGCGGCCTTTGCGCCGCCGATCTGGTTGAAGCCCATTTTTTCAAGATGTATCGGCGTATCTGCTACTTCGTCATAAACGAAAGGATCGCTCGGATCAATTCCCACGACGTGATGATTTTCGACGTAAACGAAGGGAGGGTGGCTATTTACCACTGGCATTCCGAAGTAGTAATCGAATCCTAGTTCGAGCGGCCCGGGCTTGAGCTCACCATTCCAGTTGGGTGTTTCTTCGCCGAAGCCCAGATGCCATTTTCCGATGCAGGCAGTATTGTATCCCGACCGTTTCATCACATCGGCGACGGTCGTTTGATTGGGATCAACGATGAGTCCTACTTTTAAAAAGACAGGAGCCCAATGGTCGTCGCGAAAAGCGTATTCGCCGGTGAGTAAGCAGTAGCGGGAAGGGGTGCAGACAGCAGAGGCTGCGTGAGCATCGGTAAAGCGGCGACCTTCTGAGGCTAGTTGGTCTATGTGGGGGGTCCGAACCTTGGTAGCGCCATAGCAGCTGGTGTCGCCGTAGCCGAGGTCGTCGGCGAAAATGACCACGACGTTGGGAGGGCGCTGAGCGGTGGCTGAAACGAGAATAAAGAAGTAAGATACAAGAAGAAGGGAGAGGACTTTGGAAAGGTGTTTCATGATAGTGTTGCTTGACGTAGGGACCGACGGCCCGGCGGTCTGCGGCGGTGGGATGATGCTAGGCAATGCGGATCGCCGGGCCGTCGATCCCTACCTTGATTGGGGGAAATTCAGTTTCGTTCGGGGGCGGTTCGGGGGGCTTTCTTGTAGCGTTCGAGGAGTGCTTTCATTTCTCGGGTAATTTCGGGGTGTTGGTGGTAAAGATTTTGAGTTTGGGTCAGGTCGGCTTCCAGATCGTAAAGCTGTGCGGGCGGGGCATTAGACTTCAGTTTTCCATCTTGGATATCGCTGTTGGTGTGTTGGGTCAACAACAAGGTGCCTGGGCCTCCTCGCTCGTAATCCGTCTCCAGTTTTCCCCGAAAACCCCCACTTCCTTGAGCATCGATATAAACCCACTTGTCCTTTCGGATGGTTAGATTCGTTTTTTTATGGGGGCTCAATATGAGGTGGTCGCGTATTTGCTTTTCTGGGAAATCAGTTAAGGCAGGGAGAATATTGAAGCTGTCTGGCCCCTCCTGGTTGTTGAGAGGTTGATCGACCAAAGCCGCCATAGTGGCGATTAGATCCACATTACTGATCAACTGATCGGAAACAGTTCCGGCGGGGATCTTACCTGGCCAGCGGGCGATGAACGGAACGCGATGGCCGCCTTCCCAGGCACCAAACTTGAATCCTAGCAAGTCTCCATTCAGGCGATGCCCCGCCTTCCAGGCATCTTGCCCGCCGACGTTGAACATGCCACCATTGTCGCTGGTGAATAGAACCAGAGTGTTTTCGTCTAGGCCTTCTTCTTTCAAAGTGTTCATTACTTCGCCGACCATCCAGTCGAGTTCGTGTACGAAGTCACCATAGCGACCTGCCTCGCTGGTCCCTTGAAAGCGGGGAGCGGGAGTGAAGGGATGGTGAATATTGGTGGTAGAAAGAATCAGGAAAAACGAATCCTCTTTGTGTTCGCGTATCCACTTCACCGATTTTTCCGTGAGCTTGGCTCCCACTTCGCGATCTTTGTAAAGGGCGTGAGCCGCATCAGCTCCACCGATATCGTCGAGTTTTCTCTTTTCCGGAAAGACTTCTGTGTTAGCCGTTTGGCCGTAGACGAACGGATCTTCTGGAACCAGTCCGACTACCCGATGATTCTCTACATACACAAAAGGCGGGTGGCTGTTCACAACCGGCACGCCGAAGTAGTAGTCAAATCCGAGTTCCAAGGGACCGGGCTTTAGGTCGCCGTTCCAGTTGGGTGTGTCTTCGCCGAAGCCTAGATGCCACTTGCCTATGATGGACGTCTCGTAGCCGGCGCGTTTCATCACATCGGCGACAGTCGTTTGATTTGGATCGATGATTAACCCGACCTTTAGGAAAACGGGTGTCCAGTGGTTCCCCCGAAAGGCGTATTCACCGGTGATCAGATTGTACCGCGAAGGCGTGCACACCGCTGATGCAGAATGGGCATCAGTGAACCGGCGACCTTCTACAGCGAGTTGGTCGATATGGGGTGTATTGATCTTGGTGGCGCCGTAGCAACTTAGATCGCCGTAGCCAAGGTCGTCGGCGAAGATGACCACCACGTTGGGAGGGGCCGCGGTTGCAGAATTAAGAATGAAGAAGAACGAACCAAGAAGGAGGATCAGGGATTGGGGGGGAATTTTCATTGGGGTGCTGATTTGTGTTTGGGGCCGACGTCTCGTGTCGGTTGGAGTGGCGGATCGCTGGGCCGTCGATCTCTACCTTTATGGGTTAGTTGATAAGATAACGGAAGTCTAATGGAATGAATTTGTCTTGGGATCGCGGTGTAAAACCGCTCCTACACATCCCGAACGCAGGGCTAGCACTTGTGCTATGCCGCATTGGCCCATTCGCAACTCGAACTACGCGGCGTAGGGCTAGCGCTCGCCCTACGTGTGAACTGAGATAGGGACTGGTTATTCGCGTAGTTGGAACGATTTGATATTCGCGGAGAACGGTAGACCGACGTGCGGGGGTCAGCCGACCCGCCATCCTGCCTTTAAGCCGCCGACGCATTTTTCGGCCGGGAAAGAAGTCTCCAAATGTCGAAGCGGTCAACGAGGACCCCGCCAAGAATGACGAGGGCGGTGATGACCTTGCTGAAGGAGCTATCGTATCCGAGGAGATTGACCATATTCTGGAGAACGAGTAGCACGGTAGTTCCGAGAACAATCCCAATGACGGTCCCTTCGCCACCTCGGAGACTGCAACCTCCGAGCACGGCTCCAGCGATTGCGTAGAGCTCGAAGAAGTTGCCATGAATCGAAGGAACCACATCAGCGGTGTAGAGGGCGAAGAAGAGGGCAGAAACGGCAGCCAGCACGCTGCAAATGATGTAGGCGAAAGCCATGATCAGAATCGTATTTATACCCGAGTAGCGGGCCGCTTGTTCATTGCGTCCCAGTGCGAGTAGGTAGCGACCGAATACAGATAGGTGAAGCAGGTAGTAGACGATTAGACAGATGAAGATGAAGGCGATGAAGGCTGCTGGCAGTCCAAACAACTCCCCCGTAAGAAATCGTTCGAGTCCCTCGACATTGAACTTGGCATCGTAGTAGCCGATGGCGGTGTCGTGCGTCATGGTCTGAGCGAGGCCGCGATATCCGAGTAGACCACACAGCGTAACCACGAAAGCCGGCATACGGATTTTAGCTATGAGCCAGCCGTGTAGAATACCGACGAGGACGGAGAAAAGGAGCAAGACGAAGATCGCCGGCACCCACGGCATGCCCGGAATCCAGACGTGAGACCCCGTAAGGAGGAAAAAGAATACGGTTCCGAAGAGTGCCATGAGGGAGCCCACGGATAGGTCGATACCACCTGAAATAATTACGAGTCCCATGCCGAGGCTGAAAATGCCGTACATGCCAATTTGCCGGGAAAGATTCTCGAGGTTACGAAGAGAGAGAAAGCGCGATTCAATCAAGCTTTGGATAAAACCGCTAGCTTCTGTATTGCGGGAAAAGAAGATCGTCCAGAAAGCGACAAAGATAAGCACCACCGCAAGGCAGCCTTCTTTTCGGTATCGATTGAATAAGTGCGATAAGGGTGTGTTCATTGTAGTTAGGAAGTGCCTACGGATTCGCTTTGCTGTACGGCTAGCGTCATGATGGCTTTCTCTGAAAATTCGTTTCTATTGAGGATGCCTGACAACGTCCCCTCTTGCATGACGGCAATCCGGTGACTCATGCCAAGAAGTTCTTCCATGTCGCTGGAGATCATCAGAATGGCACATCCTGTCTCGGCTAGACGGACGATCGCCTGGTAAATCTCTTGCCGGGCGCCCATGTCAATTCCGCGTGTGGGTTCGTCGAAGATCATTACCTTGGGGGCAAGGGTCATCCATTTTGAAAGGACGACCTTTTGCTGATTCCCACCGCTAAGGCTGGATACGGGCAGTTCGGCATTAGGGGCTTTAACGCCGAATTCCCGTAGCCATTCATCTGTTAGGATCCGCTCGGATTTGAAATCGATGCGAGAGTGTCTGCTAAACTGGCTGAGCGAATTTAGGGTCATGTTCTCACGGATGGTCATCTCCAGAATCAATCCGCTGGCTTTGCGATCCTCGGGGGCGAGAAAGACGCCATTAGCGATCGCCTCTTTTACGCTTCCCCGGGTAAGCGGTTGCCCGTTTAAGGAGATATATCCGGAGGGCGAGGAGTCGACGCCAAACAAGGCTTGAGCAAGCTCTGATCGACCGGCCCCTACAAGACCTGCCATGCCAAGGATTTCTCCGGCTCGGACCGAAAAACTGGCATTGCCTTTGGGCCATCTTCGAGTGCTGAAGTTTTCAACTGAAAAGACAGTTTCGGTATTAACCGGATAGCTTTCTGGATACACTTCGCTCAAGTCACGGCCAATCATCATAGAGATCATTCGATCCCGACTGATCTCTTCAGCGTTTAGTTCACCCGCGTTTTCTCCGTCGCGAAGACCGACCACTCGATCGGCGATTTTCTCGACCTCCGACAATCGATGCGAAATGAAAATGATCGCCATGCCTTGACCCTTCATTTTCTTCACCAACCTTAAGAGTGTATCGGCTTCTTGGATAGAAAGGCTTGAAGTGGGCTCGTCCAGAATCAGAAGTTTGGCATCCATCGACAATGCCTTGGCGATTTCCACCATTTGTTGCTGGCCATTGGTCAATTGTGAAACGGAGGTTCGTGGATCGAGATGGAGCCCGAGCTCTTCGAGAATGGGCAGGGCCATTTTATGTAGCACCCCCTGATCTATGCAACCGAAGCGTCTGGGTTCGCGAGCCAGGAAAATGTTCCCCGCGATATCTATGTTGTCGAGCAGGTTGAGTTCTTGATGAACGAAGCTGATGCCGAGCTGTTCCGCCGCTTTCGCTCCTTGAATGGTTACAGGGGCGCCTTCGAATTGTATTTGGCCAGTGCTCGGCGGGTGAACGCCGCCGAGTATTTTCATTAGGGTTGATTTGCCCGCCCCGTTTTCCCCTATCAGGCCGACGATTTCTCCTGCCGCTATCTCAAAATCGACGTTCGAAATTGCTTGGACGACTCCGAAGGACTTCGAGATTTGGAATAGTTGGAGGAGAGGGAGCAACTGTTAAGGCTGAAGGGTGAAAGTTGAATTCTTACCAAATAAATTGGGTGAGGTTGGTTCTTTAGTCAATGGTAGTGCCTCTTATCCTTAAGCGGCCGAATTCGAACTTTTCCGCTGCGGCTGCTTAAGGCTACGGCCGTGAGCTCAGCCGAACGGCTGAGCATCCCTACCTCAGTTGGCGATCGATGCTTTCCAAGTGTCACATTGAGCCTTGTATTTAAGCCCTTCGCCTTTACGGAGTACTCGAGTGGCTACGTGGATGATTTTGTTCTTAGGAATACCGGCTTCATTCGGTGATTTTCCTTCGAGCACCAACTCGCGAAGCAAGGCCATTGAGTCGTAGCCGAATTGATAGGGGTTTTGAATAACCGTGCCGTATATCTCTCCGGCATCGATCCCTTCGAGGGTTTTTGGCGATTCGTCGAATGCGATGATCTGGACTTTTCCGATCAAGTCCGCTGCGCGAACGGCCTCTAGGCATGCTGGTGGGTTGTATCCCCATAGACCGACCATCCCGGCAAGATCGGGATGGGCGGTGAGCGCGTCTTCTGCATTGGCTCTCGCTTTAGAGGCGTCCCCCCCATCAGTGCGCAGATCGACTACTTCGATTCCGGATCCCGCTACGGCTTCCTTTAGCCCCTGGAATCGCTCAATTGAGTTTTGCATATCTTTAATTCCGACAAACACCATTATTTTCCCTCCATTTGGGAGTGCTTCCTTGACCAGTTCGCCGCATTGCCGTCCCGCTTCTATGTTATCAGTTCCCAAGTAGCAAATTCGGTCAGAATCTGGAGAATCGCTGTCGACGGTGATCAAAGGGGTATCGGTTGCCCATTCATTGATCATCCGTATTTGATTCTTCGCACTCGTAGGGCTTATGGCTACGCCTTTCACTCCGCTTACTAATAGGTCATCGACGATCTGCTTTTGTTTGGTCGTGGTTCCGTCGCCGGTGCGAAACAAAGCTTCGATATCTCCGAAATCCCGTTCGGCGGCTTTTGCTCCCGCTTCGGCGTAGGTCCAGAAATCTGCGGAGACGTTTGTGATGAAACAGAGCTTCGTTTTCTTGACGCTAGAGGTGCTGGTATCGTTTGGTCCACTACAAGCTACTAGGGAAAGTAGTGCGATTGAGGCGATTGTCTTTATGTATTTCATAGCGATTGATGAAAGTGAAGGGCTACTATTCTAATTTGCCGCGGTTGCTTCAATTAAAATATTGGACACTCTCTATCTTTGAGAAGGGTTTTTTCGGGCTTAGCCCAGCAATTGACGCATTCCTGGCAATAGAGAGAATTTAGGGCCGCTGAATTGCCAATAAAAATGGAGAAACAGGGGTTTGAAGGCTCAGATGGAGCCCAAGTGCTGAATAAGAGACGCCGCCTAGTATTCTTATCGAAGGATTAATTTGGGATCGATTCACAGAAAGTGTTGGAAACGCCTTCGAATTCTTGACAGTGCTCCCCCTTCAATGCCCAACTCGAAGGCGACCCTAAGACCCAATTAATGCAAGAAGCCATTCAACTGCTCTTCACTCCCACCGGCCTTTTTCTGATACTCCTCGGTACTTCACTCGGCGTATTTGTGGGAGCAATACCCGGTCTGACTGGGACGATGCTGATTGCTCTCGTATTGCCACTTACCTATGGTGCAAACCCCCAGTACGCCCTCACTTTGCTGATCAGCATCTATGTCGGCGCGATTAGCGGTGGAATGGTCACGGCGACGCTTCTTCGCATGCCGGGAACTCCCGCATCGATCGTGACAACCTTTGATGGTTACCCGATGGCTCAAAAGGGGCAGCCTGAAAAGGCGCTCGGGTTGGCGGTTATGGCATCCTTTGTTGGAGGAGTGATTTCGTGGGGATTCCTGGCTCTCCTGGCGAAACCCATTGCGACTCTCTCTACCAAGTTTGGGCCCTTTGAGTATTTTACGCTGGTTCTGATGGCCTTGGTCCTAATCGCTAGCATAGGGGGCAAGTCGCTGTCGAAATCGCTGCTGTCCGGATTCCTCGGCATACTGCTCTCCATGCCGGGCATCGCGGCAGCGACGGGGCAGTCTCGACTTACCTTTGGCATCAATGCTTTGAATGACGGCTTCAAGCTACTCCCGGTCTTGATTGGGCTGTTCGCTATCAATCAGATTTTCAGGGACATCATCAATTTGAAGAAGAAATCCCAAACGAAGGAGATCGAAACTAAGGGACTTTCCTTGAATTTGGCCGACTTTCGCCGACAGGGTTTCAATATGATCCGTTCCTCTGTCATTGGAACTTGGATAGGGCTTCTTCCGGGAATTGGGGCAAACATCGGTTCGGTCGCGGCGTACACGGTTGCCAAGAACTCCTCCAAGACACCCGAGAAGTTTGGCACGGGTCACGACGAAGGGGTAGTTTCCGCTGAAGCGGCTAACAATGCGACGATCGGGGGAGCGCTCATTCCCTTGGTGGCGATGGGGCTTCCCGGATCTGTGGTGGAAGCGGTCCTACTGGGGGCGCTGGTAGTCCATGGCCTGCAACCCGGGCCGCGCCTTTTTGGAGAGCATCCAGAGATTGTCTACACCATTATGGGGGCGATGTTCATGGCCAATATCGCCATGGCCATGATCATGGGCTTTTCTATGCGCTGGCTCGCTAGGATTTCGAGGATTCCCGGTTCCTATCTTTTACCCGTAATTTTGGTGTTCTGCGTGATCGGCTCCTTCGCGCTCTCGAACCGCATTTTCGATGTTTGGGTTATGGTCGCTTTTGGAGGGCTGGGCTTCTTTCTCGAATCGAAGAAGATCCCTCTGGCTCCTTTCGTCATCGGCTTCGTCTTGGGCCCGATCGCAGAGGACAATCTCTCTGCGGGGTTGATGGCGACGAACGGCTCCTGGTTCCCGATTGTGACGCGCCCCATTTCGATTGCCTTTCTAGCCGTCTCATTGGCGATGCTCATCCTTCCCATGCTCAAGAAAAAGGGCCCTGGCTCCAACAACGAACCCCTCGTCTCCGAATGAGCTCCAGTAGAATACTTTTTTCGATCGTAAGCTCGGTTCTCATCTGCGGGCTCCTTGGGTGGAAGGTCTTGAATTGGAGAAGCGGTAGCGGTTCATTGCAATTCCCTAACCAGCCAATTCAGGTTGTGGTGCCCTACAGCGCGGGAGGCGGTACTGATACGTTTGTTCGGATTATTGAAAAGTCGATCGCCGCCAACGAGAAGTTCACTCAGCCGTTTGTCATCCTAAACCAGCCTGGGGGCGGATCTACGATTGGAGGAAGATATGTTTTGGGTTCCCGACCCGATGGCTACCGACTTTTGTGCAACAACGACGCGCTTATTGCGGCGCAGCTCGCGGGTATCGCTAATTTTGGATACGAAGAGCTGACTCCGGTTGCCCAGTTGGGTACGATGTCCCTGGTTCTGATTGTTCGCGAAGATTCTCCCTACCAAGGGCTCCGCTCCCTTCTCGAAGCGGCCAAGGAGAATCCGAATAGCGTCCGTTTCGGAGCGGACATCGGTTCACCTGCTTACTTCTATGCGAAAGAACTCGAAGAGACTAGTCCCGGTAGCCGGTTCAACTATATTTCCACGGGGGGAGGACAAAAGCGCTACTCCCACATCTTGGGCGGACATTTGGACGTGGGGATCTTTTCGGTGGGAGAGTTTGTGGGCTACCGTTCGCCCGAAGGAACGCCTAAGGACCAGAACATTAAGGCGATTACGATTCTCACCGCCGAAAGAAATCTAGGAGTCCCCGAAGTTCCGACCGCAACGGAGCAAGGTTTCGCGATCGACAATGGCAACTCGTACTATTGGTTCGCTCCTAAAGGAACGCCGCAGGCCGCCGTCGACAAACTGCGGGAAATACTTGATGCGGCCAGACAGGATCCGACTGTGGTAGCCGAGCTTAAGAAGCTTTCCATTACCCCTGACTATCGGTTTGGGGAAGAATTAGATCGGTACTTACGGGTTAAAAAAGAGTCGCTCAAGCGATTTGCGGTTAGCCCTCCATCGGGATTGCCTGACTTCCCGGCGTGGATCATTGGAATTGTGCTTTGCTTAGCCGCTTTGGTCTTTCTGAAGTATGGACGCAATCACATCAAAATTTCAGATACAGATTATGGGGGTAGTAAGTTGGCGATCCTTATAGTCGCAATACTGCTCACCTATATTATCTGCCTACAATTGGGCGTCTCCTATGTGTATGCGACGATTCCCGCGATTTTCCTTATTGGAATTAATCTTGCAGAATGGAACAAACAGAAGTTGCTGCCCGTTGCCCAGCTCTCAATCCTGTTTTCTCTAGGCTCCGAGTTTGTCTTTACGGTGATATTTTCCGTGCCGTTGCCGTAGTTCTGAATCAGGTAGCGGGCGATCTCAGACATCCCTTGATTAGAATTGTGCCATTGTGCTCTGGCCTTACGCGTACGAATTTTTAGATACGCTCCTAGCGATAGATAGGGGATACGGGCTTCCCATTCGTCGTGAGAATGTGAACTTGGTGGGCTTTGGCGTCTGGGTGGAAAAATTCCCACACGACTTCCTTCTTTTCGTTTACCTCGAAGATTTTAACTTTCTCTGGATCTTTCTGGCCGTAGCTGCCAATTACGGTATCTCCGTTGGGGAGTCTTTGTCCGCCGCAAGGATCCGCAAAGCGCCCACCGGCGTCGTCGTTGTTGCAAACCCAGGCCACCGAACCGTCGGGCGCGAACTCGACGGATTGGTCGCCATGGGTCAAATTGACGAGCGTGTTCCCATTTGGAAGTCGAATCGCGGTGAAAGGCCAGTTTTTGGTATCTCTCCCACCCAGTTCTGGGAGGTCGGTTTTGATCGTACTCACAATTCTACCCGAGGGAGTATATTCCTTTACCTTGAAAGCGAGGAGATGAGGGACGAGATAGTTTCCATTGGGAAGCCTTCGCGCCATGCGAGTTTGCATATGACCATTGTCCGTTTCAGGTTGCAGGGGAACTTCAACGACGATTTTCCCTTGTGGGTCAATTTCTAGAAGCCTTGGAAGTTCTCCACGCTCAATGACGAGCGTGTTTCCAGAAGGGAGGCGATTGGCCGTACCCAATTCTTTGTTACGGGGATCTAGCTTATAGGACCAGACCACTTTGTGACCACCCTTCTCGAATTCTCTAGCCTCGTTTTTAACCGAAAGGAGGACATTCCCGTTTTCCAATACCATACCATCGCGAGAACCGCTCGGCCCGAGCCACACCACTTCGCTTTCCTCATTGAAGATTGCGGTTAGCTTTCCACATACAAGAAACGAATGGCGAATACCGTTATCACTTACTTGACGTCCGGGGGCAACTTCGGGAACGGGATTGAACGTGCTGGAGTTGCCCCAAGCCTTTTCAGTAATGCCCAGAGTCTGGTTGACGTCTGGATTTCCGTAGATCGTTACGTTTGGCTTGTCAGCCCGTGCCTTCACCAAGGCGGCGTTTCCCACTTTCGTATTGCCCAAGAATAACTGACCGCCTTTCGGCACTTGCAGATCTTTGAGTCCCGAATCCGTAAGTTGCGTCCCAAATAGATTCAGATACTTGATTCCACCAAGTCGGTTTAGGGAGGCGACAATTTCATCTCCAAATTTGCCATGGCTTAGATCAAGCCGAGTGGCATTCTCAAAGGTTCCAATCCACTCAGAAACCTTGGTAGAACTAGGAAGCAACGCAGCTCTGAATTCATGTACATAAGGGCCCACGCTTTTCAGGTCCTCAATGGCAGAAGCGTCAATTTTGGGAGCAAGTCTTTGCAGATCTACTACAAGGTTGGATGAGTTTTCTGCTAGCTTGTCGATGACGGCGCCTTTGGTTCGGAGCCGTTCGACGGCGGGAAAGGCAATCTCACCTAGGAGTTTTTCGAGCGATAGCTTTCTTTGGCCTACCGACTTGCTTTTGGCTCCCCCGTGTATCCAGCGAGCGATGGTTAGAATTTCGTCTCCACTGGGAGCGTCCTCACCCTCCGGCGGCATGGCGTATTCATCCTCTGGAGGAAGGAGGAGGTATTCGATCAATGGACTCGTCATTGGGAAGCCCGCATCTATGGCGACTTCCTCACTGTCGCCTGGAGTCATCAGCGCTTCGTAAGAGTCTAAGCGATACCCGCTCTTCTGCTTTTCTGGGCCGTGGCACTTAACGCAGTATTTCTCAAGAACGGGAGCGATATCAGTATCGTAATCGAAAGTTGTTTGGGCAGACAGTGTGAAGGAGAAGCTGAGGTAAAGTGTGAGTATGAAAATAGATTTCATGTTCATAGGGTGAAACTAGGCTAGAATCTCGGGAATGATCTCGCCATGGACATCAGTCAAACGGATATCGCGTCCGCTAAAGCGATAGGTCAGGCGAGTGTGGTCGATTCCGAGCAAATGGAGCATATTTGCATGCATGTCGTGCACCGTTAGTTTATTCTCCACCACGCGGTAGCCGTACTCATCGGTAGCTCCATAAATCGTACCCCCCTTTATTCCGCCGCCGGCCATCCACATGCTAAATCCTTGTGGATTGTGGTCGCGGCCATTGGTGCCTTGAGCAAAAGGCGTCCGGCCAAATTCACCACTGAATACGAGCAGCGTACTATCGAGAAGGCCACGTGACTTGAGGTCTTTGATGAGCGCCGCAATTGGCTGATCAACGGCCATCGCATTTTTTTGATGGCCATCGACGAGCCTACTATGCTGGTCCCAGCGATCCCCGTTCCCGGGATTGATAGTCAACTCCACAAAGCGAACGCCTCGCTCAACGAGCCTTCGCGCCATGAGGCATTGGGCGGCGTAAGAGCGGGTGTTTTCGTAGGGAGCATCAATTCCGTAGAGTTTTTTAGTCACCTCGCTTTCGTTGGAAATATTGGTAACGTCTGGGACCTCCATTTGCATCCGGTAGGCAAGCTCGTAATTCTGAATCGCTGATTCGATTGCCTCGGAATGCGAAAGCCTTGCTTCAAGTGCACCGTCCATCTCGCCGAGATACTCTAGTTTCTTCCTCTGTAGATTCGCACTAGATTCCTGGAAGGAAGTGTTGTTCAGGACGGGATGCTGGGATAGGAATATCGAGCCTTGGTGATTGGCCGGTAGAAAACCGCTGCCAAAGCACTGCATGCCTCCGGAAGGGACTTGCCCCCCGTGAATGACAACATAGCTGGGAAGGTTTTGGCTCAAAGTACCGAGGCCATAGGAGGCCCATGCTCCCATACTGGGACGTCCAGACAAAATGTGCCCGCTGTGCAGAGCGTAGTTGGCGTTGGGATGGTTAGGCGAGAATGCCGTCATGGAACGAATGATACAAAGATCATCTGTACAGGACGCAATATGGGGAAAAAGATCGCTAATGGGTATACCACTCTCTCCGTATTGCTTAAACTCCCAGGGGCTTTTCAGAATGTTGCCGTTGTTGTTAAATACGGTTGGGTCTACTTTGAATTTTGGCTTATCGCCATTTTCCTTGGCCAATTGGGGCTTAGGGTCGAAACTGTCGACTTGGGAGACGCCACCGTCCATGTAAAGGAAAATAACGCTACGCGCCTTAGGTACAAAGTTAGGAGTTTTCGGATACAAAGGCATTGATGAGCCTAAGAGATCCTGCTGCAGCGTGCCGGACAGGGCGAGTGTGCCAAATCCCATAGCGCTTTTCTGGAGAAATTCCCGCCGAGTAATCATGGTAACAACATAATCCCGATAGAAGCGTCTTTGTGCTGCGATTGAGGTGGGTTCTTATCACGGGGTAGAGGCGCTCCCATGAATTTCGATTCTTTAGAATACATAAATAAACTCCTTACGGTTGTAGATAAGGTGGCAGAGATCTGTCCAGACTTGAGGATCCTCTTCTGAACATCCGTGTTCTGCTGCGAGCTCGGTTATCACTCTTTTGGCCCAATCGCGCTCAGAATCGTGTGCCGTTCGACTGAATGCGGTCAAATGTATGTGGTCGATTCGGGCGTAGATAGGAAGATCAGATTCCACCAAATTTTCAGCCCATAGTTTAGCCTGACTATGGACGAAGGGATCGTTCATCAATGCCAGTGATTGGGCTGGAACATTCGTGACGAGTCGCTTGCCGATTGCCTCCGTCGCGTTGGGCATGTCGAAAGCTCTTAGAAAAGAAGGCAGAAAATTGCGTCTCATCTCTAGGTAGATAGAGCGCCGTCCGTTACCATCGATTGGCCCAGTTTTTGGCTTTGCGCGGCTGTCGGGATGGTCTTTCACATAGGCTGGGACGCTGGGGCCGAAAAGGGTCGTATCGAGTCGATCGCTACAAGCAAGAATATGATCGCGGATCGCCTCCGCCTCAAGTCTACGAATGGGCATGTGCTGAAGCAATCGGTTATTAGGATCTAAGTTAGATGCTTTGAGGCCCGGAACGGATGACATCTGGTAAGCCTGAGAGAGAACGATTTTCCGAATCACATGTTTGAGCGACCAGCCATTTTCCATCAAGTCACTAGCAAGATAGTCGAGTAGTTTGGGATGGCTCGGCAGCCCCCCCATTTGCCCAAAGTCATTTGTCGTTTCGACAATCCCGTTTCCGAAAATCTGCTTCCAGAGGCGGTTAACGACTACCCGTGCGGTGAGGGGATTGTCCTTGCTAGCCACATGCTCAGCCCATTCAAGTCGCCCGCTTCCCTCGCTCGTTATGGGAGTGCCGCCGAGTCCATCCAAAAACCGTCGTGGATTGAATTCCGTGCTCAGATTTTTGTGGTTACCTCGAATGTAAACCGGTTCCTGGTGGGAGCTTCCATCAGTAAGGCTTCGTGCGAACAAGGGCTGTGGGATCGACGAAACCAATGCTTGGTATTTGGACATCGCTTTAGCTAGCTTGGGAGCGCGGTTTGTATCGGAACTAAGAATACCAGTTGCGAACAATGCGCTGAGTAATTCGACTTCGGCACTATCCAAACTTGACCGACTGGCACTTTGCCAAACGGCTCTAATTTTCTTCGCTATCGCCTGATCTCGTTTCAATCGATTTTCTTCCGAAGTTTCAGTCTCCCAGTATTTGCCCCAGCCGATACCCTTGTGAAAGCGTATGGCAATGTAAGCATTGTCGTCGGGTGGGGTGAGCGTGTCCCTCGTCGGATGAATTGCGTTGGTGGACTTCCCATTCTGCATCACTTCAAGGTAGGCTGTTTCCCCTTCCCACAGGTAGGTCTCGAAACGGATATCCTGCCAATGATCACCATCGACGGCATAGTAGAGTTTGGCCGTTGTGGGACCTCGGCCAGTGAGCTCGTAGTTGCGAATCACGAGCCGGACCGTACCCGAGTAGCCTTTTGCTTGGAGATCGATGGGCTT
>Ga0213868_10002264_pt1 | contig 18462 bp, 26 predicted proteins | sample PICome_9_FD_160087 | JGI IMG/M metagenome (GOLD analysis project Ga0213868, IMG submission 160087) | Coastal seawater microbial communities near Pivers Island, North Carolina, United States - PICO127 | ecosystem: Environmental > Aquatic > Marine > Coastal | place: USA: North Carolina...
TCAACAAGTTGCCGATAAATTAAAGCAAATGAAAGACGCTTTGGACAGCATAGGATAACCAATGGCACTTATTGAACGCGCTAATAGAGATAATTGGCAACATGTTGCGACATTAATTGGCGAATTTGTAGAAAAATATCCGTGGAAATTTGAAACGGATAAAGACGTTATCGTAAATAACTTATATGAAATGATTGATGAGCCACATGTTTTTATTGGCCTAATGAATAAAGATGAAGGTATATTTATTGGAAGCATCAAAGAAAGCATTATAACTGTTGGAATGGTTGGAGAAGAAATACTTCTTTATGTCCGAAAGAGTTCACAAGGAACTCTCTTTGATCTTGTAAAAGCATTTGTTAGCTTTTGTAAACTTAAGAAAGCACGTGCCATTCACATGGCTTTGCCGAAAAAAACCAGAGCATTAGAACGGTTAGATTTTAATGCTTATGAGTATAGTTATATAAGGATTTTGGATGAGAGTTTCTGCGTACATGATAGGAACGACCCAAACGAACAAACACAACGCCTTATTTCTTAGTTCTATGCGTATGAAAGTGTTTATTCTAAAATTGGTTGGCATTTCTGTGTTGTCCATGGTTAGCGCTTGTTCAAAGGTAAGCGGACCTGACATGTATATGTTAAATGATGCAGTTGCATATCGGGAAGCCAAGCATATTCGATTATTTGTAAAACTGATTGATCCTAAAAAGTTAAATCCAATAGAACTTGAACAATATGCTGATATCGCCTTCAAAGAAAAATTATATTCCGAAGCACTTATCGCTTATCAAACATTGGCAAGAAAAAGAAACGATGATCCTGTTATCGCAGAAAGGTTAGCGCAAGCTGTCTCACTTTCTGGGGGAGGGGGAAACCCTTAGGAAAAATCACTGTTTCTGACTAAAATCGATGGTTTTTAGTCAGAAACAGTTGCACGCAGCTTTAGTGAAACTTGGTCTTTGATGTCAAATTCGTTAATTGTATCTGATGAATTATCGGTCTGTATAAAAACAGCACAGATTTCGGACAGTCAAAATATCAGCAAACAAACCATTAAAGCTATAAATAAACTGGTTGGTTTAAATATTGACAGTCCCCGTGGTGAAGACATCACACAACCCCATATGCAAATTTTGGTGGATCACCAAAACCAAATTGAAACCTATGATGTTCATATTAAAATATCAGGTCATGATTTTGATCTGTGTGTTTTCTCTCATATTAACGATTTATGGAAAATTGCTGAGCTGTGGGGAATTCAAAACATTCGTAAGGAAGATCCCCAAGCATTTAATGGTATTTGGTTGCCCTCCTTAGTTGCTGCGCTTCTTCTACAAGGGATGGGAGTTACAATAGAAGAATGTGACCTGGGCATTGATTGCTTTGAGGTAAAGATGTTTGATGTGCCTCAAAATATTTCTGCGCACAGCATTCCAATTTCAATTCACTTAGAAGATGCTCAATACAATATTGGGGTGTTTCCACGTCGGTTTGATGTCAACATTCCTGTTTTACTACCAGAAATAAATTTATCTTATTTGCCCATTAGCCACACCATTGAGATTGGTAATCTAGGGCTGACTTTAAGATCCATCAAACAAATTACGGCTGGCGCATATGTTGTTGTTAACAAATTCATAAATGAACATTTTAACGCTGCGGTGCGATCCAGTGATGGCCGCAAAATGATTGCAAAGATAGGGATGAATGGTGTGGCTGAAATTATGGAAGAGGATTTATCACAATCTCCCCTAAACCCAGACTTAGAAGATCAGGAAAATTATGCACAAGACGTGGATATTCCACAATCATCAGAGGGTGATACAAGCGATACCAATATCCCGGACCTTGAAGTACAAGCGCCGAACATGGATGATATTTCATTCAATCTGTCTGTGTGTTTCAAACATGCGCAGCAACTCACCATCAGCGATATAGAAACGATCAGACATGGGTCCATTATTCAAACAGCCATAGATTTAGACAAAGAAGTTGATATCCACCTGAATGGGAAAGCATTTGGATCTGGAATATTGATGAAATGTGATGATCTGGTGGTGGTTAAGATCACAAAATGGCCACAGGTCCATCATGGATGAAATTCCATCACTCATTCCACATGCCCTTGTCTTGGCTGCTGCTGGTTTCCTTCCGATGTTGGCTGTTTTGGCAACATCATTTACAAAAATTTCTATTGTATTGATGATGTTGCGAAGCGCCATGGGCGTTCAACAATCACCATCCGCGATGGTCATTAATTCAATCAGTATTTCGTTAACATTATTCATTCTTGTCCCTGTATTTCAGGGTATTTGGGATCAAAATCAAGAAACGATTAGAAATGCCGCTTCGTTCGACAATACAGTCAAATTATACGCAATCATTACAGATGAATTGCAAACCTATATGCAAAGGTTTGCAACCGAAAGAGACATCGTTTTTTATATTGATGCAGCAAAAAAAATTTGGCCCGAAGAATACCATGTTTATGCTGTACGGGATAATTTCTTTATCACGCTTCTTGCCCATATTACGTCCGAATTAACACGGGCATTTGAGATCAGTGTCATCATATTTATACCGTTTTTGGTCATTGATATGGTTGTTTCAAATATACTTCTTGCTATGGGGGCAATGATGGTGTCCCCTGTTATGATTTCCCTTCCAATTAAAATATTGTTTTTCGTTGCCGTAGATGGCTGGAGCCGGATTTTACACAGCTTGCTTATGAGTTATGCCTGATGAATTTATTTCGAAATTCATCCTTTTATACTGTGAGGATAGTTTATGACGTCAAGTGAACTCATGTATTTTACGGAAATGGGCATCCAGCTTATATTATGGCTGTCACTGCCTTGTATTATTGGTGCAACGGTCTTGGGGCTTCTTGTTGCCTTGCTTCAGACCCTTGTTCAACTTCAAGAACAAATCTTGGGATTTGCTGTAAAACTTACGGCAATTATTACCATTTTAAGTATCACAAAGGTCACTATGGCAAATGAATTGTATCTTTTCATGGATTTGGTTTTTGACAAAATAGTGGAAATATAAATGTCAGATGTGGTGTCTGTTTTTGAAAATGTGAATATAGACAGCGCTTCTATTTTTTTGATGCTTGGTGGTGCACGTGTAATGGGGATATTTTACGTATCCCCCATTTTTCTGCGTACCACCATGCCCCGCACGATACGCACGGCTGTCATGGTTGTGATACTTGCCTTTATTTTCCCTTATTATGAAACGCAACTTTCTAAAATAGATGAATGGGGTGTTTCTGTCGCAGGTTTGTTTTTGAAAGAACTTGCCCTTGGCACTATTTTTGGTGTTCTGTTGTGGTTGCCTTTACGGGGCTTGGAAATGGTTGGCGTCATTTGGGATACGCAGCGGGGGGCCACGATGGGTCAAATGATGGACCCCGCATTTAGCGCAAACACAACCTATACCAGTATTCTTCTGATGCAATGTTTTATCGGTTATTTTTTTGTATCTGGTGGCTTTAACCATTTTGTTGAAATTATCATAAACAGTTTTATTCAGTGGGAAATCGACCGCCCCTTGCCAGAATTCAGCTACGCAAGCTTTTCTACATTTATTGATTATTCTGGGGCAACATTTTGGGTAATGGTACAGGTTGCCGCGCCTATTTCATGTGCGATGATTGTCGCTGACATTGTTATTGCGCTTATCTCTAAATTTGCACCCAGCCTAAATGCAATGACTTTGGGTATGCCGATCAAAAGTGCAATTATGTATGTTCTGCTGGCGGCCACGATATTCATCAATTACCCCAATGTGCTTAATTCGTTCTATTCAGTGGGAATGAACGTACCTAAATGGAGCAAAAATGAGTGATGATAAAACCGAAGAACCCACTCAAAAGAAAATCGATCAATCACGCGAAGAAGGGAATTTACCTGATCGAAAAAATATCATCGAAGCATCAGTTATCATAACATCATTTTCGGTGATCTATGGGCTTTTATCAAAAATTCACGAACAGTTGATTGTTATTTTTGATAAATCTATGAAAATATTTACGATAGATTTTTCTGAAGCGACCATAATAATTTCTGAGCTGTTAAAACCCATTTTTATACTAACTATTGGTTTTTCTTTGGGTATTGGCTTGTTCACTTTGTTTTTGAATTTTTTCTTAACAAAATTCAATTTTGCAACAAAGGCATTGAAACTTAAATTTTCAAAATTGAACCTCTTTGCCAACGTTAAAACATTATTGACGAAAAAAACCTTATATCAAATGTTTCGTATGCTGACGATTTTTACGATCATTATTGTTGTATTTTATACAACATTTGTTGCCAGGATTGGTGATTTAATAAACGCAAGTCATTGTGGAATTCCATGTGTTTATGAAATTTTTATTGGCTGGATTATACTTATTATAAGTATTTCTCTTGGTTTATTAATTTTTATGGCAGGTGTCGATTTCAAATTTCAAACGGCATTTCATAAAAAGCAAATGAAGATGTCAAAAGATGAAGTAAAGCGCGAACATAAAGGATCTGAAGGTGATCCGATGATTAAATCAAGCCGCAAGCAAATTGCCGAAGAAACTATTTTCGAGTTAGGTCCAGCGGATGCAACGCATGTTGTGTATGATGGGCGGCGGGTGGTCGCATTATACAGTGATAATCGAACCGCCCCAGTTGTACTGTGGCGCACTGAAGGCGATAATGCTGCACAACAGGTAAACAGATTCCGTAAATTTAGATCAAAAATATTTTTTGATCCTATTATCATGGGTCAACTGTACCCTTTATCAACTTTGGGACAGCCATTACCATTTGAAACAACAAAATTTATTGGCCCAATTATTGTTAATGACTAAATGTATATTTTCAGCAGGTTGGCCATTTGAACACCCAAATAGTTATCACATGCAGATCTATGATTTCCAGAAAATGTTTCAGGATCAGCCTCTATTATAGATAAAACATTATTCATCATAATGCGCTGCGGTTTTAATATATAAACATGCTTTGAATTTAACCACCAAAGCATGTGTAAACAACTGATTGAAGAAGGGGAATATGTAATGGGCTTTATCTCATCTCTTATCAACGGAGCCCGCGAAGAGCGGTCGCAAGTTCGGAATTTGCAATTCCAATCGCATGAGAACAGCGAAGATCGAAAACTCGAAAGACATAGAATCGACAGTTACTATGATTTTGCAAAAACTGAACTAAGATCTAAAGACAGACAGTTCGACACTATGCATCAGACATTTAATAATATTTTTGAAAAAATATCTCCGATGCTTGCTAACTTGGCCAAACCTGTACCAGATTTTTTGAGTTCAATCGGGAGGGGTATGCCGAGTCAGTTTGCTGCGGGTAACAATTTTTGTGCTGGTGGAATGGCAGCGCCTTTCTCTCCAAACATGCTATGTAGTATGAAGTATTAATTAACCAAAAAGGAGAATAACATGATTAGTTCATTATTAGGGTCATTTGGCTCTCAGGCTATTTCAGGTTTGGGTGGCGCTGCAAATATGGGTATGTCTGCGGCTACAAGTGCTGCAACCCAGGGTATGGCCGCAAAAAGTCAAGCAGCCAACCTCCAACGCAGCGTTGAATCTTGGATGAATGATGAGGCACAGACTGAACAAGCTCATGCTGTTAATCAAAATATGAAACGTGTTCAGTCAGATCGTTATAAAACCAGTATGCTTGATAAAATGAGTGTGCAAATGGGTGCCGATGCGATGCAGCGTGCAACCCAAGCATATCAAACCCTAAGCCAAGCTGCAGGTGGATAAAATATAACTCCCGGTGCCGCCCCGATGTAATGTTGGGGCGGTATAAATCAAACAATTTATCATGGTCGTCATTTCGCTTGGTCGTATCTAAGCGCCGATTTCTTGGAATCCTATTATTGCGGTCTAATATTGTTTGTAAAATCGAACTTTCTAACAATCTTAAGGTAATTAAAGGAGATAGTTTCATGGCAGGTCCAAGTACGGTTTCTACACCAACCAGCATTCCACAAGCATCGCCAGGCACTTCACCAACTACTTCAAGTACAAATTCCGGTCAAAATGGAAGGTTTATTGCCGCATTAGCGGAGTTTGATCCTTTTGCTCCTCCTCCACCATCAAACAAAAGTGCAAATCCATTCAAAAATACATTTGGGTCAAATTACTCTGATATCAGTGATATTCTTAGTTCCGTCAGAGCTGGTGGCCCCAGTGATCCCAGTGGCCCTGGTAGATCCAATAAGATAAGTGAACTTGCAAAAACAATGCAGCAAAGAAGTGAGGAAAACCAAATTAGCCGTATGGTACAAAATTGGGAAAAAACTGAAACGGAAACCGAACTCGCACATGACATTGATATGCAACAAAGAAGTGTGAATTCTGGCCGTTATGCCACTGCAATGCTTGACAAATATTCAACTGATTTAACTGTTGACGCCTTTAAGCGCGGCAATGAAGCACAGCAGAAACTGTCAGGGGCTGTCGGGTAAATAACAGCGCATAAAACCAACACATTTAAAATCCATACGCATTGGTCAAGTCACATGCGTATGGGAAAATATATTTTTATTTTTAGGGTGTGATCATGTCCTTGATTATCAAATTGCATGTCCCAAAATATTAGTACACTGCCCTATGAAAGCTACGGTCGTATCTTATCAGCAACTGGTCCAATCATTCGCGCAAAAGGGCAATTTTCCATAGGCGAATTTTGTGAGATTATAAAAGATAATTACGAAAAATTATATGCCGAAGTTATCGGTTTTCAAGATTCAGAAGCCATCTTAACCCCTTATGGTTCCGTCGAAGGCGTGTCACGGTTTTCCAAAATTAGAAAAGTTGCGGATACGTTTCAAATTCGTGTCAGTGACAGCCTTATTGGAAGGGTTTTAAATTCGCTGGGTGAACCCATAGACAGTGCTGGTCCTATAGAAAACACCGGGGACTTACGGCAGGTCATGGCACCAGCACCTGATCCAATGAGCAGGCCAGTGATATCTGAAAAATTCCCATTAGGTGTAAAATCAATAGATGGCATCTTAACCTGTGGTGTTGGTCAACGTATGGGAATTTTCGCTGCGGCTGGGGGGGGGAAATCGACATTGATGTCCATGTTAATTCGGTTTGCCGAATTTGATAAATGCGTCATCGCCCTTATCGGAGAAAGAGGCCGAGAAGTCCGTGAATTTATTGAGATGCATGTTGGCCCAGAGGGCATGAAAAAAAGCGTTGTTGTTGTTGCAACATCTGACCGCCCTGCGATGGAACAAGTTAAAGCACCCTATGTGGCGACAACCATTGCGGAATATTATCGCGAACGGGGCGAAAATGTTCTTTTGCTTATGGACAGTCTGACGCGACTTGCCAGGGCACAACGTCAAATTGGTCTGGCTGCAGGTGAACCGCCCACGCGCCGGGGATTTCCCCCTTCAGTGTTCGAAAAATTACCCCCCCTATTGGAACGCGCTGGATTAACCGAAACGGGTTCTATCACGGCATTATATACAGTATTGATGGAAGGTGATGATATGAACGAACCCATCAGCGACGAAGTACGTTCAATTTTAGATGGCCATATTGTTTTGTCCGGTTCTCTTGCGCAAAAGGGGCATTATCCCGCTATTGATGTATTACGCAGTGTAAGCCGTGTCATGAATGACATTGTGACAGAAGAACACCGCAATGCAGCCCAGACCTTACGCAGTCGCCTTAGTAAATACAATGAAATTGAGCTATTATTAAAACTTGGGGAATTTGAGTTTGGTAAAGATCAAGAAGCGGATGTTGCTGTTAACACTGTGGACAGCTTAAACGCTTTTCTAAAACAACAAACCCATGAAAAAGTATCCCTTGATGATTCAATTGCCCAATTAATTGCACTTCAATGATAAACGATATCAAGCAAATTCAAAGTTTGGTGGAAAGAAAAGCCACCCGTCAAAGAAAAAGATTGTTTGACGCAAAACGCCAGCTTGAAACGGCAATTGAAACATTGGAAAACCGCAAGAAAGAAGCAGAAGATTACAAACAATACCTGCAAAACCTTGAAGAAAACATTTACAAAACCCTAACAAATTCGGCTTCATCTATTCAGGTTATCCAAGCATATTTCACACAATTAGAAGAGGCAGCCACTGAAACTTTAGGATTGATTGAAAAAGTTGATGCTGCGCAACAGGAAAAAGAAAACGAAAAAAATAATGTCGACCACGAAACAGTGTTGCTGTCTCAAATTGAAAAACGGCAAACTAAAATGGATGAGATCAAAAACCATTTCATGAAGCAAGCGGCCATAGAACTGGCAGCGGCTGAAGAAAAAGAAATAGCTGATGTCGTAGAAGTATTACATCAAATCAATAAATCCTGAATTTTCAATGAACGCATCTTAGATACAGCAAAATCGAAGGTTAGTGTACATCAGGCCCTAATATCTTTAAAACGGTTTCTTGGTTGATAACAATAATTGTATCGTCGCATACAATTTGTAATTCTTCTGTGTCCAAATGCGCAGCAGGGGACCAAGAAAAAGTATATGATAAAAAGGCATTTTTTAATTTTGCCGCTGTATCAGGGTGCGCACGGACAACCAAACCATCTTTATTTACAATAGCATTTAATGATTCCTGTAAGGAAAGGGTTAACCATTCAGAGGACGGCATTTCATTAAATATTTTTTTAACAGCAGCGGTGATGACCACATCCATTTTTTCACTCAGGATTGTTTCTAAACCTATTAGACGCTGACATAATTCTTCAAATTCTGTGCATCCGTTGATGTATCCCTCATTTTTGGCTTCTGCTTTTATGCGTTCTGCTTCAGAATAGGCATCTTGCAGAATTTCCTTAGCGGTCTTTTTTGCATCCAGATAACAATTTTCAATTTTTGCCACAATGTTTGATGGCACAACATCACCAATTGTTGTGCTCGCGGAAAGAATGCCATTACGTTCGCGCATGTTTATTCATCTGCCTTTTGAAAAGAATCTATAAAATGGATGACACGTTCCAAATCATGAAACAAATCTTCGGTCGATCCGATAAGACAGTTTTTTTTAATAGTTGGAAGCCGGAATTTTAACGGTTTTGTCAGTTTCCACCGCTCTTTTACCGGAGCAGGAAGGTTTTTAAAAATTTTAATAATTATAGTTAAAACAACATCATCAAAATCACGTAACATACTGGATGGATTGGCAATTTTTGTTTTGATCTGGGGGATATTTTTAGAGTTAAATATCACGCTGGTCATGTCGAATGTACACCATTCATTAAGACTCTTATAATAGCTTCCGTTGACCTCTTCCAAAATCAAATCCATATTTAAAAGTATCGTAAAAACTTTACTCCATTGTGTGTAATCAGATTGGTCGGCCATTGCAATTTTGAAAAAGAAGTCTTTTTCTATGTCCGAAGAAACGTGAGATGGTTCCAAACCATCCAGCAATACTTTATTAACCACGTCTTTTGAAAACGGATTTTCCGAAAGTATTTTTAGAATTTCATTATTTTTAATGCCAGTACGGTGGTGCAAATGTTCTTCACCCGCATACATTACTGGGGCATTCCAAAATTCATCCTGTGTTAGCATGTTTTAATTTCTTATTATTTTTGAAAATGAAAACACCAAAACCAATTAAAGTTAATATCAGAAACACAATGATGCCCCCGGCAATTTGCATTTCAAAAACTTCATATAGTTTTTCTTCAACAATTTGCGGGGGGACTGGTTCCGCAACCGGAATGATAACAACAGCGACATCATTAAAATCCAAACCATCAACGGCAAATGAAATAATCTGCTTAATTTGCCCGTACAAATCTGCTGAAAAATAGGGTTTAAAGACACGGACAAGCACAGAGGCAGAGGCTTGTTTTGTTTCTTCAAAGGCATTTTCCTTTTCTGGGATATTTAAATGCACTTCTGCATGATGAATACCCGTAATTTTCATTAAGGTTACTTCTAGTTCCTGACTAGCAGCAAAACTTAATTTTGCAGATAATTCTTTGGGGTTTGCAACCATCCCTTTTTGATTTTCAAATATGTTACTGTATCCAAAACGATTTTCTCGTGGAAGACCATATTGTTTCAATAAGGCCATTGCTTCGGGAAAATAGCGAGACTCAATACTTATTGTGAACAAACCATCCCCAACTGGTGTTTTTGCTGCAGGCAGATTGTGTTGAACAAGTGTCGAATAAATATCATTTGCTTCACTTTCCGGAACAGATGTTACAAATGCCTCTTTGCAAGACATCAGAAACGACAAAAGTAAGAATAATAACGAAAAAATATAAAATCTTCGCATCTTAAGATGTGGATAAAAGCTGTTGAAGGCTGCCAGACATTTTTTGCACAAACTTAAGTGTCATCTTTACAGTGCTGGATTTTGAAGACGCATCTATTTTTTGCTGCATCAGGTCTCGCGCAAACTTTTTTGATTCTAAAATGTTTTTTTCAAGCATATCAACTGCTTTTAGTTCTTCGTTTGTTTTTGCGTTTTCTCTGTATTTTTGAAGTATCTTTTGTTCATGCGCTGTAAGGTAGGCATATTTACCGTTTATTGCGTTTGAATTTTTTTCAAGGGATTCCCGCATCTGGGTATCACTGCCACCCAGTTGATCATATATATTATCTTGAAGGTATTTCACCATTGTTGTGTTCTTTACTTGACCAACTGAAATAGCCTGGCTTCCTTGTAATCCTTCAATCATTGTTATTTCCTCTTAATCTAAGGCCATGCGATTTAAACGTTCTGGAATATCTCAATGTCAAAATACAAAACCACTTGATGTACTCCTGATCCAGTCAACAAAGATTATGTTAATGGACTGTTATCGCATTTATTTCATCATCCAGGCTTTGTTCGTTATGTTCGGCGATTTCAAAACGCTTCTCCATAAGCTCTAAAATGCCTTCTCTTTCCTCTTCAGTTTCATAATGCTCCCTATCAAGGATATATTGCAGGCATGTTTCAATTTGAGCGGCATTACCAACAGTGTAAGCCATTTGAAAATAATGACTGACGAATTTCTCTGCATTTTGCGTGAATTCGAAATCACAACAAGTTTCAAGGTAATGTAAGCAACTTACCGGGCCATATTCGCGCAACACAACGTTTGCTCTTAATAAAAAGCCGGCTGCATTTGTTGGGTTATCTGCCTGTAACGCGTCAATAAGAACATTTGCCTCTTCAATCATGTTGCTACTGATTGCATATACTGCAAATTGTCCAAAAATCTGCCGATCTTCGAAACGAAGCATACCGAGTTGGGTGTTATTCATTTATTTGTTCCTTTAGTGTTAATGTTGCAGAGGCCAAAACAAGGGCTTCTTTTTCAATTTCTTGAACGATAACCCCGTCTGTCAAAAGATATCCTTCACGTATCATTTTCCCATCTTCCAACATCAGATAGGGTGTTGAACCTGTCCAAATTCCAACAATTCTTTCTTTGAAATCAGGTGAAAGCGGTTTGTAAACAAACGATACTTCACGTATGCTTGGAACGTTCTCAGTTAAAATTTTACGTATTTCGTCTTCCTTGTGTTGCATATCAAGAAAGCTCTGTAAAATCACGCTCCCCAAATCAACTGAATGCAACGTAATGGACTCATCTATACGATGGATACTTTCTTCCGATAATGTTTTGATATTATCATCAGAATAGATCGAGACATCGACAAAAGGATAAGCATCGATCAATGTGTTTACAAAACTATTTGCCTCTGCTCGGTTCGGAAAATAGGCTGTTACTTTAGGTAATCCTTGTGATTCATCTAAGTGTATGTGCCCATCTGTAGTATTATCTATCCAATCTGAAATAGATATTCTTTCTAAATTTGAAGGAATAATATCCGTTGTTTGTTCGGTATTTTCTATTGGTGGTATACCAGTTTCTGACTGTGAAACGGATACTGTATTCACAGAGTTTAAATGTGCAGATGCAGGTATAATTCTTGCAAATATGGATAGGCAAAACACCACTGCGATCGTCGAATAAATCAGCAATTTCCCCTTTTTTGCGCGTGGTTTTTCAATATTGTCTACAGGGTCCGCATCTATTTCATTCGTAAGGTTGTTCCCTTTAAAATCTATCTCCAATTTACCCACACTAATGACACTGTCTGGTGTAATTTTGTATGGAATTAGATGTGGGCTTAATTGAGGGGAATGGCCATCAATTTTGAATATACCAGGGGTGTCTTCTTCATAGGTTTCTATAGTAGCACCCGTTTCTGTGTTCAAAACCGAAAACTGTACCTTCTCAAAATCATGACCCCTAAGAATAAAATTGCATTCAGGATCGGAACCAAATTTATTTATTCCGTCATCCAGTTTAATATATTTCTGCTTTCCATTTTCTAATTTTATGCAAGCGCACAGCATTTTGAGTATTCTCAATATATAATTAATCTATAAAAATATCTTCCTCGATTTCAATTTCTATAAAATCTTCAGGTGTACCCATATCTGAAAAAAATGTAACCAAGTTTGTTGCAAGGTCCATGGCTTCTGCCAAATTATTCAGATGATCCATTTCATCATGGTCTTCTATGCTATGCATCGCGCGGGAACTAAGCTGATGCTTTCGCGTATCAAGATATGATCTTAGGATATCTTTATCTTCAGATGATGATCCATATACAGTTGAGAATAAGAAGTTCGGTGCCTCTAATTTTTCTTCTAGAGCGTTAACAATTTCGTCCATGGTTTCCTCCTTGTTTGAATTAAGATAACTTTAAAAAATCAAAATCCGAAAATATAAATATCAAATAGGTCCGTAATTCCCCATAAGATCTTTGCATAATAAAAAGTTGTCAGCTGACAACTTTTTTCAGATGTCCTATGTCGCGGTTTAACAACGCCATAATCATAGGTCCTGGACTAAATTGACCCTGTTCAGACTTGCAGGTTAAGCATTGTAAATATCCCCCGGGCTTTGAATTTCTGCATACCGTTGTAAAATACCTGCCATTGTAATCGCAGCCGTTTCAGCCCCCATAATTTCAACAGCCCTACCCCAAGCGTGAAGTGATATTCCCATCATAGGCCGAACCAATTCGGCAGCTTTAACCAAATGATGCCAATGTAAAATATCTTGGTTCGCATAAGGCAAAATATCAGGACATGCTTTTAATACGACTTGTAATGGAAGATTTGGCAAATTATGCGGACGATCCGACAACGTTGGCTTAATTGTTTGTAGATCAGGACCATCCCCCCCATTTTTGCTTTTCTAAGCAAAGTTCACTTCTATTTTGTTTTGTTTTTGAATCTTGAAACTCCCGTTCATTATGATTGTCTTTGCCGTCCATATTTTCTGAAATTAAAGATTTTACAGTATTAAGTATGTCCACGACTTGGGCCTTTAATTCACGCAGTTGTGCCATATCCAACCGACGGCGCGATGCTTTGTGAACCTCCATCAATTCGGCCAAAATATCATCCCACGCCCCTGACATGCCCTCACACACCGCAAACTGAGCCAGTTTAAGCGCATCAAGCTTTTTTAGGGCAATCTCGCTTCGCTAAGCTGTTTTCGTGCGTGTATGGCGTCTTCTGCGGCCCGTGCGGCCTGTTTTATTTCTTGGGCCCGTATAACCAATGGTGTTAAATCAAACCCGAAAGCCCGCACCACCTGCCCTGCCCTGCCCTGTCTTTGGCCGCATAACGTTTGCCATTTGGGCTGTCATGGCGAAGAATCAAGCCAGCCTTACATAATGCCGCCAAATGACGCCGCAATGTGCTTTCTGCCATGCCATGGGTGCGTTCAGATAGGGAAACGTTAGAAGGAAATACAATTATCCCCTGCCCCGCCCTCAGCATTTTTTCTGGATAAAAGCTGAGCAAAGCAGCCAAAACAACCAAATCCCTGTCTGTCACCCCAAAGGCCACGCGGGCCTGGGTCAAATCCCGAGAAATCGCCCATTTATCAACGTCTGCACCAACAGACGTGTCATCACACTGGGATACCATTTCAATAAGATCAAAAGTCATAGCCCCCGACCCAAAGGGTGTCGCGGTTAATCGCTCCATATCATTTCATGAGACAACAAAAAACTGACCACCCAAGGATGCTATTGTTGACAGCTATAGAAGAAAGGATTTATACTGGAATTGCTACATTACAGAATTGTACCTTCGGATTTCTAATTCGGGGGCTTTTCTTTTTTGAGATGCCTATACCGTGCCTCCTGTTTTGTCTGTTTGCTCAATATTTGCGGCGTCTTGCGCCATTTCCCCAACAAGATCATTTTCCCATTGGGCATGAAGACCGCGAAGATTTGCAATCAACCAATCTTCAAATCCACCCGTATCCGTTTTAGGTAAGGTCAATGTGACCGTTGTATCCCTGCGGTATACGGTGGCAATTTTTTCGCGGCCCCCTACACTTGTTATCTGCTGTGTAGTTGTTCGTTTTGTAGGGGCCAGCTTAGGTTTTGACTTTTGCGTTTGATCACTTCCTGTGCACTGTAATCCTAAAATATCCAGCGCAATTTCAAACCGATCAATATCTTGCTTTACAACGGACATATTTAATATCCGTTCAGCGTATTCTTCTGGTGGACCTTCAACATTGGTCATATGTTCCGCCAGGGCCATCCAACGATCACGGCCCACATTATTCGCCGGGCCAATGGCCTGAATGATGGTGGCGGGTATACGACCCATTACATGCAACATCTTTGAAATGGCGCTTTTATCGATTGACAGCGCATCACATATAATTTTGCGGGCGTATCCTTCGGCCATCATCGCTCCGGCAAATGTGGCCTTTTCGATATAGGTTAAATCTTTACGGGCTGAATTTTCCTGGCCTTGGGCCAAAACCAGTTCTTTATTTGTTAGATCTTTGATCAGCGCTTTCGCAGGCACCCCCAATTCACGCAAAGCGATCACACGGCGGCGACCATAAACAATTTCGTATTGGCCATTCTGTTCAGGATGCGGGCGGACCAAAATCGGAACCTGCTGCCCGTAGTCTTCCAAAGATTGTTTCAATGCATCAAATGATGCATCGTCATATTCCAAACGATCCACCAAACCACCGGCTGTGATTTTATTGGGATCAATGTCCACCACAGATTTTGCTTTCAAATCTGCAATCGATTGGCTGACAACACCAATAGCACCGCTGGAATACCGCGGCTTTGCCATATTTACAGATGTTTTATCTGAAAGCGGGGGAGGGGAGGGGGGTGATTTTGTACCATCATCCCCATCTTGGTCGATCAAACCTTTTAGCAAATCTTTACGTGCCATTATTGCGCCCCCATGCCCCTTGAACAAGGCCTTCGATTTCCGCATTCACCGCATCAATGGATTCTTTTGCACGTTCATAGGTCCCCCGCACAAATTGTGTGCGGTCAACCTCGTACAGGGTTTGTTTGGTGATCCCGGCATCCGAAACAGCGGTGGATTTTAGAACAGTATGGTTCAACACATTTTCCCCAAACATGGATCGCATAAAACTGACCATTTGGTTTTGGGGGCCATCACCAGGTTCATAGCGGGTGATCACATAGCGCAACCAATCATAAGACATATCCCCCCCCGCATCTGCCACAACACCCAACAGGTTGGATGTCATCAACAGAAACTGACACATGGACATCACATCCAACATTTGCGGGTGAACCGTGACCAAAATCGCCGTCGCGGCTGAAAGGGCTGACATGGTTAAAAACCCTAACTGCGGGGGGCAGTCCATCACCACAACATCATAATCTTGTTCAACTGTCGCCAATGCCTCACCCACACGGGTAAAGAATAAATGACCAGACCGTTCGCTTAATGCCCGCGGGGTATCGTGTTCAAATTCCATTAAATCCAGATTGGCAGGCACAATATCCAAATTGGTGATATATGATTTCTGGATCACAGCAGACAAGGGCAGGGGGTCATCATATCGAATAGCATCATATAAAGTTCCCCCATCCAGCAAATCAAATTCGGGCTGGAAACCATGTAGCGCGGAAAAGCTGGCTTGTGGATCAAGGTCAATGGCCAAAACGCGATACCCATCAAGCGCCATTTTTTGAGCCAAATGGGCCGATGTGGTGGTTTTGCCCGATCCGCCCTTGAAGTTAATTACTGTGATCACCTGCAACTGATCACCATTGCGGCGACCGGGTAAATAAGTGCCTGGGGTTTTTGCCCCTTGTTCCAGATATGATCTAAGCGATTGAATATCATCCGTGCTGTAATACCGCCGTCCAGCACCGCGAATTTCGGGGGAGGGGCCTTTCCCCTCTAAATGCAATTTACGCAGATACGCATCTTTGACACCTAAAAGGGTGGCGGCTTCACCCGATGTGAATTTGCGCATAACACGCTGCGCATCAGGCGGAAACAACTGCGCCCGATGGGATTGCAAACGTTCTGAAAGTTTGTGCGCGTGCTCCCCCACCAGCACATCTATGCGCTGTGTTGCATCCATCGTTTTATCCTTGTCCTATTTGGACTTATGTGCCTGACAGCGTATATAGAATTTCCCAAGGTTACGCCATTTTCCGTTTTATTCGGTTTTATGCGTATCTAAAAACGTTACATTGCCGATTCCTGCAAGTGTTTTTTTAGATTTTTCGCAACATACAGCGAAAATAATGCATTTTACACAAAATATACGGGATGTATCAGGATATTGTGGGACCAAAACTTAAAAACCCAAAGAACACCATGTCCAACGCATCGGTGATATCTTCTGCTTGGTCAGCAAAATTTACCACCGCGTTTTTTAACACAGATTCTGGCACGACCGCCATAAACTACGTGACCATCAAAACGCACGACCCATCGGACAGTGCACCAACCAGTCTCAGCATAGCCAGCTAAGTGTCCGTCAGATCAAGTCTGAAGTTTTATAATTTAGCTTTCTGCAACAAAACTTGATCTAATAACAGATTGGTTGGTTTTTTCGTTGCAGTTTGCATGACAACCTCATTGTATGTTCGCACATACACCTTCAAATCAACTCTCATGTATGTTCAGAAATTTATTATCTCTCTTGTATTTAAAGCGCCCCGGTTGGCAAACACCTTGACGATATCACTTTAAATCATATGTATTCATAATGAACGCCACATATGCCTAATGATATCACATTAAAGAAAGCCAACGTATGAGCCAAATGACCGTAAGAAACATCCCTGATGAACATTATGTTGCCCTGAAACGTGTGGCAGCAGCAAACGATAGAAGCGCGGAAGCAGAAGCCCGGATTGCAATCGCAATGCATATTGGAGCACACGCCAGCAATGGGTTTGGGGCAAAGCTGCAAGAGAAATATAGCGGTATTATCGATCAAAATTTTGCATTTGAACGTAACCAAACCGTTAGCTCGCCGGCTGTCTTTGAATGATTATCTTGGACACGATGGTTCTGTCGGAACCGTTTAAACCCCAGCCCAATTCAACGGTCATTGACTGGTTGGACCAGCAAATCCCCAGCGATTTATTCGTGACCACAATCAATCAGGCTGAAATGGAATACGGGTTTTGGGCCCTTCCCGAAGGAAGACGCCGCCAACAATTACACCGTGGGATCACCGAATTATTCGAGGTTGATTTTTCAGGCCGTATTCTACCCTTTGATTCAAAGGCAGCCTTGATGTTTGGCACCAATATTTCACTTGCACGGCAAAAATATGGCAAAGAATCCGTAAAAGATATGGATGGAATGATTGCAGCGATTGCCATTAGCCATGATCGCTGTCGCGTCGCAACACGCGATGTACGCCCTTTTGAACTTATGGGGGTAAAGGTGATCAACCCATGGGATACCCCCGTGGGCTGACATTCATAATCTGGCACATGCGGTTGATCAGCAGCGTGTCTTTGTTTGTCAATCGGCATCCAATCTTGACCCCTTATCGGCGTACAAAATTGACCCCCTTTGTGCGGAGCAGGCCCGGCGCGGCGTAGTCCTCATATAACGAAGCTGCGCCGGGCCTGCGGTGGTTTCTGTGTGTGCTTAAGCTCTGTTCTTGAAGCGCCAGCTTTCGTTGCCGGTTTCAACGATTTCACAGTGGTGGGTGAGCCACTGGACTTGTCACGTTTGCGTTCCGATTCTAGTGCTCATTTATGCGGCCTTTCTTTCGAAAGCCAAGGGGCTTTTGTAACCCAATGCTGAATGTTTTCTGCGTGGGTTGTAAAACCCGTTTATGTACTGGAACACCGCCACCTCAGCCTGGTGCCTTGTGTGCCATGTTTGCCGCCAGATGAGTTCGGCCTTCAGCGTCTTGAAGAATGTTTCTGTCACGGCGTTGTCCCAGCAGTTTCCTTTGCCTGACATTGACACTTGGAAACCATGTCTTCGCAAAACCTTCCGGTAATCATGCGCACAATATTGGCTGCCGCGATCGGTGTGGTGAATGCGTCCCTTTGGCGGCCTGCGCAGATTGATCGCCATTTGCAATGCCCGGATGGCAAGTCCTTCTTCAGCCTATTACTGACGGCCCAGCCAATG
>Ga0213868_10002273_pt1 | contig 18437 bp, 18 predicted proteins | sample PICome_9_FD_160087 | JGI IMG/M metagenome (GOLD analysis project Ga0213868, IMG submission 160087) | Coastal seawater microbial communities near Pivers Island, North Carolina, United States - PICO127 | ecosystem: Environmental > Aquatic > Marine > Coastal | place: USA: North Carolina...
AAACAGTGAAGGATGTTTCATTGTACGAGAAAACAAAAAAATCATGCGAGAGTATGGATGTAGAATCACTTGAACGCTTAGGTGGGGGGGCTTAGCTCGAAGATGGCGAGTGCCGAATGTTACTCATTGTCTTATGCAAATATAAACATTTATCCACTGTTCGAGTTTCTTTACAAACATAGCCTTTTTTATATGATATGCTGATGTAATGTTCTACTTCTCAGAAGAACTTCCTGTCGCTTGTGTAGACATAGATTCTAATGAGTATTTCAAAAAGGTATGTATAATTTATTCAAATATGTATTGATAACCTTGTCCTGCTTTGATCGGACTGGCTGATAAATTCGTAGTCCAAGCATCTAAGCCATGCGTCATTGCGGAATTTTGACAAAAAGAAGAAGCCTTCATCATTGTTTTAGTTTTCTGTATCTAACTCAATTACTTAGGTCGCTTTTTCTACAACCTCGACGTTCAAACTCTTCGGCGAGCTGACGAACATTTGCGAAGGCAGGGAAAAAATGAACTTGTCCGCCTCCTACTTTATCTAGTCCAAAAGGTGAAGTCCACAATTCTTTTGGGGTCTGAGTTTCTTTGAAATATACAAGAATCGGAATTTCTTTACTAGGAAAGAAATCCCAGTTTACAAATTTATCATATGTCCATCGGTTCGGACCCCCAAGTACGAAATTTTCTCCCTGTGACTTAAGTTGGTCATGTGGGGCCAGGTCGAATCTCTTTAGTTCAAAAGACGAATCATCAAAGACGCATCTTATTTTTCTAGTTTGATACCCAAAAAAGCAACCAATTAAAATGTGAAACCCACCAGCTAAAACACCGTATGAAGAAGGAAGACAGGCAGAAAGGCTAACGGAACAAGACTCTCCTAAAAATGAAATATCAGCACGTATACTGTGAGAACAGAGAGTAAATATGATGCAATTCTCAAACTCGTTTTGAAAGAATAATCATTTTTCAATCACTGATTTCAAACGAACTTACCTGGATTTGCAAGAATAATCAAAAGTCCAACAACTCCAAAGAAGTAAGCAAGGTCGTAGTTTGGGTCGATTACTTTCGAAGGTGTTTTGGATCTTGCATCCGTCAAATCTCCAAATGGATTAGAAAATTGACCAAAAAATGGACCCGTGGTTGCTGCATGAAGACTGGTCTTGGTACATGCATCATCATATCGAACAATTGAATTGATGTTCTTGATGGCATCAATGGAAGCAAAACCTTCACAGATTTTCAAGGAAGACAAGATTACAGCAGCTGTCAATAGTTTCATGGTGCTTTGTCCAATAGATGAAAGGTGGTCAGTTTAAGATGTATAAACAGGTATAGACTTTGTGGAATGAATCACTTCGTAATCGAAAAAGTATCTAAGTAGGGGAGGTGTTCTTGAACATTGATTGAAATGAATGAGTGTGTCTTCGTTGATAAGCCCCTGGGTTGTGACGCTGTACTTCAACTGCATCATGAATCCTATTATTTGTACTTTTTCATAAAAAAATACATCAATACGTCGAACTTACATTTTACATATCAAACAGTCAATATTAGATTGGTTTCCACCAAATGAAGAATATTTTACCCTCCTTAGTTATTCTCATTTTTCCGTCGTGTTCTTATGGGTTCATAAATGGAAAAGGTCGAAAATTGACTTCCAGTGCATCTTCTGAATTGTCGGCCATCTCTCGTAGGGAGGTCATGACTGTACTCTCGTCAGCGATAGGAGCCACTTCTATTTTATCTTTCATGCCGGATGTATCATTAGCTGTTGATAAAGATAAACCAATTATTTGGAAATCTGGTAAGGCGCCCATAGTCCCAGGTCAAAAACCAAAAGACAATAATGATGTCAAAGGCACTAGAAAGGATCCTGATTTTTTACGATCCATAGCTACGTGTAAAAATCAGTGTGAAAATACGCTGGGTTCTGATGGATATGCAAAAACCAAAGAAGAATGCTTGAGTGACTGTCAGGTAAGTGCAATATAACTTACTTTTTAGATTGATCAAGGAATCCTCTTGTATTTACACGATTCATTCCCTTTTATCAAGGATGTATGTTGTACTACTTACGAACAGTGTACTTTTGGAATAGTGCCCAGAGCGTAGACAAATCATGCAACCAGAAGACTACGAATCTCTGCGCATATAAAGTTTAAATAGCAGTAAATAAATCTTATTTAATTGGCACCTAAATGGAAATCTCTCGTTTCTCAACCAAAGGAACATAAACTGGGTCATACATCTTGGATTGAACAAAGGACTCCAAATCATCGAAATGTTTCGAATCCAATTTTGTGGCTTGACCCTCTTTCATTGCTTGTTTGATAGCAGCAACTGCGACACTCTTTGATACATCGCGAATTCTGTTCAATGGAGGGAACACCTTGCCCTGGCTCAATTCCTCTTTTGTCACAAAGTTGGCCAATGCTTCTGCGGCCACATACAGCATTTTATCGGAAACCGTCTTTGCTCCAGCCAGTGTGGCACCAAGACCTAAACCAGGGAAAATATACATATTATTGCATTGTGTGGGATAAAATACATTTGAACCTATGGTAACAGGATTAAATGGGGATCCAGATGCAAAGATACATCGCCCATCGGTCCATTCAAAAGCTTGCTCAGCAGTGCATTCAGCCTTGATAGTGGGATTTGAGAGAGGGAATATGACTGGCCTATCACAATGTTTGGCCATTTCACGAATGATCTCCTCTTTAAAAAGTCCTCCAACACCTGTCATTCCCAATAGCATCGTTGGTTTGTATTTTTTTACGACTTGATCAAGTGGCATCCCTCCATCGTTTGCTCTGGCAAACATTCGTTGTTCCGAAGATAGTTTATCGCTCTGCTCAACACCCAACATTCCGTTTGCATCAACAACGTAGAAGCAGTCCCTGGCTTCCTTTTCTGGTGTTCCCTGTTCAATAATAGCTTGCATCAGGACTTGTGCAACACCTATTCCAGCACTTCCAGCACCTGCAATTACAATGCGTTGCTTACCCAAGTCATTGACATCCGCTCCCTTAGCTCTTAACGCTCCCAAGACACCCGCTAAAGTAGTTGCTCCAGTTCCTTGTATATCATCATTAAAACACAAATGATCATGTCTGTAATGGTTCAACAAAGTTTGAGCTTTGTCAGATGAAAAATCCTCAAATTGGACCAATACGTTAGGCCATCTATGACGAACAGCTTGCATAAATTCATCCACAGTTTGAAAATACTCTGGCCCTTTGATCCTTTTGTGTTGAAGACCAAGATAAAAGTCATCATTCAAAAGTTCTTCATTATCAGTTCCACAATCAATCACTACAGGTAATACTCTATGAGGTGCTACAAATTTAAATTGTAACGAGCAGAGGGATCTATGAGCGATTTGAACTGAAAATACGAACAAGTGAAATGTCAGTGATTTACTTACCAATGCCTCCAGCTGCACAGTACAGACTCAATTTACCAATGGGGATGCCCATTCCATTTGCACCAAGGTCGCCTAACCCTAAAATTCGGCTTCCATCTGTAACACAAATGACCGACACGTCTTTGCGTGGCCAGTTGTACACCATCGCCGCCATTGAGCCCCGATCTTCTGGGGTAAAGTACATTCCACGAGGACGCCTGAATCGCATACCAAATTCTTTACAGGCCTGACCAACAGTGGGAGTATAAATCAAAGGAGCCATTTCCTCCATGTGGTCAACGAGTACTCTATGGTACAAAGTCTCATTTCGATCATGCAAGTCCTCTAAAATAATATTTTTCCGGATGTCACTGTCTTCTTGACGAATAGCCTGAAGGACTCTTGCCTTTTGAAGCTTCATATTGGCACGCCTAGGAGGCAACAGGCCTCGGATTCGAAGACGGTCTCGTTCTCCAGATTTAAACGCGGTCCCTTTATTGTAAAGAGGATTGTTTAGAATATCTGCCCCACGAACAGGTACCTGGAGAGGTGACATAAATTTTCTGGAACAAAATGCCCATTCTCCAGACGTAGGAATGTCCTCTGTGAGAAACGTGCTTGAAAATTGTTCTGATTTCGAATCTTTCTTCGATGACAAAGATCTAAAAGAGGTATCTTGGATCCTTTGAACAGCTGGCGTTCTTTTGCATCGATGAATAAAGTTTAAGAGCATGCTAAAGGTAGATGATAGGCAAATTCAAAGGATATAATTTCAATCTAATCTAAGTAAGTAGCATAGATTATGTTTTTCTCCAAAGTCCACTTCATGCGTATGAAGAAAAAGAACAAAGAACAACGTCGAAAACGCAACACACCTTTTTTAAACTTATGAAATATACGAGCATGTTAGAATCATTAACGCCTCTGTAACGGATCCAAACAAACTCACAAAAACGTTCCGTGATAAAAAGATAGCTTTTACTTTAAAATTACCTCCCTATCAAGTGCACATTTTTTTAGTATGGATATCAATTTGGGCATCTGGACAGGTTTGTGCAGAAATCCATCAAAACATGGAACAGGTAAAACATCATCACGATGCACATCAGCCGAGCACAAGAACAAATTCTTTTGCCTGGGCATATGATTTTCTTCCTCCCAATCTCTGAACATTGCAACACAAGAAGTGCCAGTTAAATTAGGAAGCTGGTCATCCATAAAGATGGCATCCCAGGTCCTTGATTTCAAGAGATCCAATGCAGATTTCCCATCTTGAACATGAAATACTTGCCAATTTTGTCGTTTTATACAATTTACCATGGCTTTTGCGATTGATGTGCTATCTTCTACAAGTAGGCATATTGGCTGATTGAAATTTTGGGCGTTGCACCTTGTTGATACTATGTGTTCAGGGGTATTCATGGAAACGTTCGTATGTAGTCTAGTAATTTCATTCCTCGAGAGAAAATCATGGAGGGTTCTTAGGGAGAACGGTATAGTAATGAATTCGTTGATTCCAGAACTTGTTCCACGATATCTATCGTGGTCATCGCATTGAGTGGAAATACCAATGATGAGCTGCGTGAAAGAGATCCAATGAGTCTTGAGTAAGATAGTCAAAATGAATAGGGATGAGACACAAAAGCATTATGGCAAGACCTTACCGTTTGAGATTTTCGATGAAGCTGTTCCCATTCCCGATACTGCTTTAAATATTTCAATCCGTGTGATTCTGGCATTAAAAAATCACAAAAGACTAAATCAAACCCAGTTGCTTTCATTTCTTGTAATCCTTGAGAAAAATTCTCTGTCGCAAGAACTCTATATCCATTCATTTGAAGGCCTTTTTGTAGAATTTTTCGAATGGATCTGCTGTCCCCAAGGATGAGGGCAATCCCAATTCTATTCTGTTCGGGTATGATCTCGATGATATTTCCTTGGGCATTCCCAGTTATTTGTTCTGAAACTTCTGGTTTAGTAGTATCTTTACCTTGGTCTATCATGTTCTCATTTTTTTCAGCTTCATTCATACATGTTGGTACACAAAACCAAAATATGCTACCAGTGCCGTTACCACTGATGACAAAGAAAAACAGTAAGTTATGGCAATAAAGAAGTGAAGTACAGTCGCACGAAGAATTACTCACTCTCTTGGTGTGTATCCAAAACGACCACCGATACGGGTTATCAACTCTCTTACTGAATTTAATCCCAGACCAGTGCCACCTTTTTCTGATTTCTGACTAAGCATCATCCCACCATCAGCCGAAAAAAGATGAGATGTATCTTTGGCATTTATACCTGGACCAGTATCGATGCATTCAAAGACTAGCATTGGAAAACTTTCTTCGGTGCTTGTTGAAGGTTCAAGATGCAAATAAAAGTCGATAAATCCAGATTCAGTCACCTTACAAGCATTGGTCAGTAAGTTTATTGACGCACGGAACAAACTGACAATGTCACTTTGGATGAACGTAGGTACATCTTCCCCGCATCTAATCGTGAATGGGACAAGTTTTGGATACGTCTCCATAATATGCCTCAAAGTGGAGACAAAGTTTGAAATATTGACAATTCCATCTCCATAGTCGCGAGTTATTTCAATAGAACTGGTGCAACATTTTTTACGGTACGTCTGAATAGCTTGTTGGCAAATATTGCTCAAAAGATCTACGCATTCTTTCGTTTGGTACAGTATATTCTGATATTGCGCACCGATCCTATTCATCAGGGTGTGATCATCACATATAAGATCTATGTTGAGTTGTATTGCAGATAAAGGGGTAATCAAGTCATGTGCTGTTGTTGCCACCGTCTCGGCCTTAAATTTTTCACTTTCCTCTTTAAACCTCCTCATAGAGTCAATATGATCCATGACTAGAGTGGCCATATCTACTAGATTCTCTTTTTCACTGGATGATAAACCATCTGATCGAGGTTCAACATCAATTATACACAGGTTTCCAAGTTTGTAACCGTCATGCGTAATGAGAGGAGAAGAGGCATAAAAGCGAACATGAGGTGCACCAGTTACTAAACAATTGTTTTTAAATCTTGAGTCCTTCATGGTATCTGGGACTATGAATACGTCTTGAAGAGATTGAATGGCATGAGAACATATCGTCGATGACATCCTTCGTGTTTCATGTATATCTCCAAACCCTCGGTTAGAGGCTAACCATATTCGACCTAGATCAACGATACTGACTAAACACATAGGAACATTAAATATTCTAGAAACTAAGTTTGTGAAGCGTTCCAAATGCATTTTGTGGTTTGAGATTAGTACTTCCGAAGATTTCAGTGCTTGTAGACGCTTTAATTCGTTGTGTAAAATATCTTTTTCATTCACATCAGTATCATTGAAAAACACATTCCAATCTGATATTGAAGCTTCTAGTGCAGCTCTAAGTGCTGAATTGTCTTCGTAATTCAATACGGTATCGAGAGGGGGGACACTAGAGCATTCATTCATTTTTTTTCTTTTCTAAAGATGTGACTGATTCTTGATTCTTGATATTCTGTTTGTGGTTTGTTGGGGCTTCTCTGGGGCTCGGGGGGTTCCCAAACTCCCAAAACATCGCACAAAGAAAACATGGGAACTTGAGGCTATTCTTTAATAGCCTCAAGTTCGGGTTAGTAAAAATGACATCATTTTATTCTCCCTTTCGTTGATCAGATTAGGAAATTATATTACTTTAATGAAGACTCGAAGCAAAAGCAAACATCTCTCTCATTTCTCATTTCTTCACAATTGCACGGCGCACTGTTTAGAAACAGAGTATTGTTGCAATGGTGGTTAATGCGTTTGAGGTTCGTATGAAATCTCAACTAGAGCAAAGAAAGCTAGACCGCAGCTACAGAACTTTAGACAAACCATCCAAAGGATGTGACTTTTCTTCAAATGATTATTTAGGACTTGCTCATTCTGTTGCTCAGCATGAATTTGTTCAAACTAAATACGAAGATCGCATTCTGAACGAAACATCTCTATATCTTGGAAGTACTGGATCGCGATTACTTTCAGGGAATTCAAGTTTGCACTTGGCGCTCGAGCGATTTTTGGCTCAAGTTCATAACAGACCGGGTGCATTAATTTGTAATTCCGGTTACGATGCTAATTTATCTTTATTGAGTTCTATCCCATTACCAAGTGATTTTGTAATACTTGATGAATTGGTGCATAATAGTCTAGTGATGGGTGTAAAAATGAGTAGAATACCACTTTCGCAGGTGAAATACTTTCATCATAATGACGTGAATCATCTGAAGCAAACCCTCACAGAAGTGCTGGCTGAATCTAAATGGTCAAACATTTTGATAGTGATTGAGAGTGTTTATTCAATGGATGGAGATATTGCGCCGGTCGAAGAGATCTTCGATCTTGCCCATGAGTTTGGGTCTAGTGTGATTGTGGATGAAGCACATGGTTTAGGTATTTTTGGTCCAACCAACATACATAATTTACCTCCCAATATTCGAACTTCAACAGCTAGGAGTGTATCTCAGATACAAAGATCCATCGGCGGCACGGGAGTCATCAATGCGCTACGGCTAGAACATCACCCTGCATTGTTAGCTACATGTTATACATTTGGAAAGGCTGCTGGGGCACATGGCGCTTGTATTGTTGGCTCTACAACTTTGATTGATTTCCTCATCAACTATGCTAGACCATTTATATATTCTACATCTCTACCATCGCATTCCTTATGGACGATAAAGTGTTCGTATGATACCATGATTGGACCAGAAGGAGATTTACTCAGAACTAGATTATTCAAACTTGTTGCTGTATTTCGTGAACAAATTAGTCTTCATTTGATCGATGATAGTATTTTACTACCAAGTGTCTCACCAATCCAGGCAATATTAATCAGAGGAAATGAACGATGTATAGCCATATCGAATCAAATTAATAAGCATGGACTAACAGTTTACCCCATACGAAGTCCTACTGTAAAAAAGGGAGAAGAACGGATAAGGATTATTATTCATGCACACAATACTGAGAGTGAAATTTACAAACTTGTACATTGCATTGCGAAATGTTTGAATGAAGAAAACAGGAACGAGTTCAATGCTCAAATGTCTTCGAAGTTATAAATCGTTATTGAAATGTATTTCAACGATCCAGTAAAGTAATAAAAGAATAGCTTTTCCGCCAATGTTTTGCACTCGCGTTGCAGTTGTCAATCTTTGCTTCACAGTCGCACATATTGTTTGACTATATCTATCCCATGTTGGTTCACTCACCGCTTGTACTACTCGCATTTGCATCTGTTGCGTTAACGTCTGCGTTTACGCCTGGAGGATTGCAGGCTTGGTCCGTGGATCGCGCATCCAGCACAGTTCTATTCGACAAAAAAGGGGGAAAGAAAACTCAACCAAAGAAAAGGCAAAGTAGTGGCTCTACCAAAGGATTTGGGGCAGCTCTCAAAGATCTTCGAAGTAACTCATTTCCATATGCTGGAGCAATCCGACCAGGGAAACAAAGTCCCCAGAAAGTCGTCGTTGATGCTTCCATCATGAAACCTGATTATGCCGATGATGGAATAGTGAGTGTTTCTTCAAATTTGTGTTGTTTGAACTACTTATGTAAAAAGAATATTCTTCTCTTATACAGAAATTTTCTTCAAATGAACAGCCTAAAAAGAAATCTGCATTGCTTCCTTGGGTTATTGAAGTGAAAACTCCAACTGAAATTGAAAAGATGAGAGCAGCAGGAAGAGTTGCTCGTGAAGTGTTGGATATTGCTGGTAGGGCAGTGAGAGCAGGTATAACAACAGATGAAATTGACAATATTGTTCATGAAGAAACTTTGAAAAGGGGTGCATACCCTTCCCCTCTGAATTACCATGGATTCCCAAAGAGTTGCTGTACAAGTGTCAATGAAGTGAGTAAAATATTCAATATTTATCGAAGTGCATATAGATCAATCAACTGAGAAATGTTCATTGCTAATCTTCTCCGTCAACACAGGTAATCTGCCACGGAATCCCCGATGATAGAAAATTAGAAGAGGGAGATATTATTAATTTAGACATTACTTGCTACTTGGATGGCTTTCATGGCGACTGCTCGGAAATGTTCTTCGTGGGAAGTGAGCCAGATGAAAAAACAAAGGATCTCCTTCAAACAACGTATGATTGCTGGGTGCAAGCTATGAATTTTGTAAAACCTGGAAACGATTATAAAGACATTGGAGGTATTATTGAAGATTATGTCTCTGCAAAGGGATACACATCAGTAAAGAACTTTTGTGGACATGGAATCGGTGCTGTGTTTCACACCAATCCTAACATTTACCATTACAAGAACAATGAACCAAATGGGCAGATGGCTGTTGGGAACACATTCACAATTGAGCCAATGATTTGTGAGGGTACGTCTCAAGTTCTCAATTGGCCAGACGATTGGACTGCAACCACTCGTGACGGAAAGCGCACTGCTCAGTTTGAGCATACCCTTCTTGTTACACCTGACGGAGTAGAAGCTTTAACGGGGAAAATTGAAACTTCGCCAATTCAATTTTGGGAGAAAGAAAGTGCTATCCATAAAGGTATTTGGCTAGGAACATCCGCTGCAGCCAAGGCTAGAGAAACGGAGTTGAATGCTAGAATGTTAGCAGACTAAATACGTATTCTCACAAATGATTGATACTTTAATTTTTTTTATTATAGTCAATAATGAACTTAGTTACCGCCATACCTCTCTTCTAATTTCTCAAGTGCGCTAAGACTAAGAATTAACTTTTCATGCTTCAAAAGGTCATACACATTGACATTTCTTTGGTTGGTGACTTTGCATCTAAAAATATTTCCACTTGCAACTTTCAGGTTAATATCAACTCCACTCAAACTGGTAGCAATAGCGTCTTTATCATCTTCGTTGATCTCGTCCAAGACATGATCAACAATGTATCCTGACTTTCCTTCGACGCTACCAACACCAGCAAGTTCGTGCAACATTTTCGAAAGTACTTTGGTCTTGTAGGTACCAAGGTCACTGAAACTATCAACCAAAATCAAATTTCCCTCTTTCAATTTTTGACTTAAAGCCATTCGTATACCCATTTTTCGTACCTTCTTATTCAATTTAGTCTCATAGTCCTGTATGCTCCCCTTGGGCCCATGTGCTTTGGCTCCTCCTCTCCAGTGAGCAGGCCTCTTGTGTCCAGCTCTAGCGACTCCACCTCCCTTTTGATTTCTTACTTTCTTCCCACTACCAGAAACTTCGCTAATGGTCTTGGTTCTCGCGCCTCCGTTTCTTTTGCCTCGTACCTTGTTTCGTTGATAGACAACACATCTGTGAAGAATATCTGTCCGAATAGGGTCCAGACCAAATACTTCTTGCGAAAGATGAATAGATCCAGATTTTTCATTTTCGGCAAAATGAATGATTGGAACATGAAGTCTTTGTGGGAGAGGGATGGCAAATACCTGCTCTTGACTATTTTTAAGAGAATAGACAGAAGTCTCTTTGATAGGAGCACCATTGGGCTCTTCACTGATTGGCGTTGCTTCTGTTGAAACATTTTCATAGTCATCTTTTATAGTCAACTTTTCTAAACCATAAAAGGGAGATGCTTTAGTTCTTGGATCTATCCTTAGATTTGGTGGCATTACAATTGTATAATCAGCAAGCTGCGGATTGGTGCTGAGACAAGCTGAAGATACCTGAGGTGAACACCTTCTTATTGGCAATACATTCTTACTGCGAATAAGATTACATGCATTACGTCGAAATGAAGATGAAAACATACTGAAACGATATCAATGAGCAGTGTAATAATCTCACGACACCATAGAGCATCAATTAGGTAGTTGTGCTGCCTTCCCAACCGCCAGCGACCAGCGGGATTTTTTGTGGCTGGTAAAAAAGCCTTTTGCTGTTGGGCTCTCTCTCATTTCGCTTCACAAATCTAAAAAAAGACCTTTCAAGCAAAATAGACAGAAAGATAACATGACAAGATTTACACGATTTGTCACATATAGTCTATAATTGATTTAAAAACTCTAATTCTACTCTGTTGTCATCTCCAGGTTTTCCAGTGTTGATATGACCAGTGCTTTCTCCTCACGAAACTGTGAGTCTGTTGCCTCTTTCTCCTGATGCAAAGACGTCAGATACTTGATCAGCTTAATCTTATTGTCCACAAGAATTTTGATAATGTCATTTGGTTTCGTCGGGTTGGCAACGAAAATTTTGAACACATTAAATGCTTCCATTTGAATGTGTGCACTAGGGTCTGATAACAATATCATGATCGTTCGTAGGTTGGACCGAACAGAAATATATTTGATCATGACTTTATAATTTGATCGACTCAAAAGAATAGATGATAACAGTTGTAGTGAAATTCGCCGTGTTACATAATTTGCATGTTTCTCTGTCAACAGGTTGTTGTTAAAACGAGTAAATATATTGTCAAAGTCTCTGTCCAAGAAGTTTGCCTCAATGGCTTCCATGGCACTTTCAATTTTTTGTATTGAGACAATCGTATCATGTTTTGATTCTAATGATACAGTTGGTATTGCTATGTTACTACTACCTGGGTGCATTATAAGACGAAGTGTTTCAAGGGCATCGCTTGAAACTTCAAAATTCGCTTGGTTTGCAAAAACATCCAAAAATGGGTACACAAACGGAAAAATATTGTCTTCACTGACAAGTTGATTGTATAACAGTGGATGACGAAGTATCGAACGGAACATACTTCCACAATGAAGTGCCACATCCATGGGTTTGAACATTTGCACGTTCCTGACTGATTCCGTAATATCAGTGTCTGACTTTTCTTTGGGATCCTTATGACTATTTTCTAAGGATGAAACAAAGTGACCCTTTACGATAGGATTCAGAATCAAAGAAAAATGCGCGTTGACATAAAACACAAAGCCAAGCATCGTCTTGGTATACGACTCAATTGCAGAATCATTTTGTTCTGTCCCTACCACGCCATTCACGGCACAACCACAAACTAAAAGATAATTAAAAATGGAAGCAACATCTTTCCTAGATTCAAATGGCAGAATTTCCAAGTTTTCGAGCAGTTGAGGTATCAGTGCTTCTCGCTCATCATTGAGAAGAATGGAATGCAAAAGTGCACTCGCAAATGTTTTAAACTGTGAGTTTTTGAAGAATGCAAAAGCATTACTGTTCATAGTTCTTTCCTTATACAATAACGATTTAATTCTGGTCAACCGTGCACTTATCGTAGCTATAGGAGGTGAGGTTTGTTGGTGTTTCGTTGGGCCGTCTTCTCCTTCCTTTTGGTCTGAATTATGTTTCGTAAGGTCGGCATCTTCCAGAACTGATTTTAAATCTGTTTTTATGCCAGCGACCAATGTCTCAACATCCGTACAAGAATCAATTGATTCAAGCAATGCCTCAACCTCTGCTTCTGGGTGTTGTCGTCTTGGTAAGGGAATTCCTGATCCCATAAGGGCGTCGATGAGAGCATTGGATGATAAACCAAGATGGTTGAGAGCGCTACTTTCATCTGAAGAATTCATAATGTATGTCTCTCAAATCTAGAATGGCTACGTTTCCCTTCTACTGTACACGGTGGAATAAGACGACAAGAACAATCAAACTGAGTCAATTTCTCTTGAATAAGTTTAAATAGTAAGATAGTGATTGTTGTACGTTGTACAGACTACTGAAGTAAGTAAGTATGTTGTATGTTGTTGTAGGCTACTGTGATTAACCGTGACGGAATAAAAGGGAATCAGGTTCACGAGTGACGGGTGACGGCAGAGGACAAAGAAAAAAAAATTCACCACAATTTTGACTTGACATTTGACATTTCACTCTTCTACGTCCTCAATTACTCACAACAAAATTTAAAATGCTGTATCGAAGAGGAATATCTTTCATATGTTTTGCGATATTTGGATTAAGATTTAATGTGTATGCATTTACTTTGGGAGGAATCAGGGTCGCATCGGATTTTCGTAATGAATTACTAGTATCACATGATTCAAGAATCTCACGAATCTCAATCCACCAGAAAAATACTCATTTCCTACATTCAAGAAAATCAATGCCAAAGTATAATAAATCACATTTGAAAATGTCAAATGGTTGGGCATCTTCTATCACATCATGTATATCTTCCATCAGTCAGACATCTTCTGGTGTATCATCGGTTGCGTCACTTGCGTCACTTACAGACGCAATGTCTACTACACCACCAATGGTTTACTTCTTTTCCCTGCTTGCAGCTGGTTGTGGAGTACCAGTATCCGAAGATGCCATGGTCATTTTTGTCGGGACAATAATGCCGAGTATTTGGAAGACAGATCCAATCAGAAGAAACCATTTATTATTAGCTATATATTTTGGAGTTGTCTTGAGTGACTTTCTTACATTTGCCATTGGAAAAGCACTACGAATGGGTGTAGCTGGACCTTTACGCAAACGAATGGATCTTCAAGATGTACGAGTTAAATTGTGCGATGAAGAAGAGAATGATTCGTTGAATGCCATTGACAATAATGGTATACCAAATGCCAATGCAAATGACGGGCTACTAGAACCTTGTATTCTTCCAACACCAAAGGCTAAGAAGAGAGATCGGATTTTAGCCAAACTTGAAGAAGCTGGTGATTATGTTGGATTCATTATTCGATTTTCTGTAGGAATTCGTGGTCCTATGATGTTGTTTACTGGATTTTCAAATCGAGTTCCATTTGTAAAGTATGCAATGGGGACCATTGTGGGCGCCTGTTTTAGTGTCTCACTGCAGCTTCTGCTGGGGTACATTCTCAGAAATAACCCTGCTGCCGTTGTTGGGGCAGTTGCTAGTATATCTTCCGTAGTTTTGCTAGTTCCTTTGATTATTGCTTTTACTAGCTCAATCAGTCATATCTGGAGTCGATATCAATTCCGAGCAAAGTAATGCTTATGATGAACATTAACCATTTGCTTTTATAAAATAACTTTGCACAAATATGATGAAAAAAATGACAAAAGTCTCGTCTGGCATTCAAGTTATTGACGTCATCAATCACATGTGTTTTTAGTTTTCAGATGTACGACTGAAACTTCTTTGGAGTCGTGGATTGGATTTTTGCCTTTGTCGTTTTGAGATTGATTCATTCATCTCTTCAACGTCTCGCCATAAATCAGAATCGTCTTGTTTCGTCCCCCCCTTCCTCCCACGTCGTCGTGATATTGTTCTCAAACTACTGTAAAATGAAATCATCTGTTCCATCTGCAGGAGGAACCTTTCAACCTCTTCGTCATCGAAGTGGGACAATGAGGGATCGTCTTCATGCATACACAAAGCAAACTTTAGGAGCTGGTGGCAGTGTTACCGAAGCGGTACGTTTTCATCTAATTTGAAATAGAAATCACTTCTGACCTAAATTTAAAATTCGCACTGACATTGTTTTCTTTTCTTGATTTATATTTTAGGTTAAGTTGCCGCCTGGTGAGTCTTGTGCTGGATGGGTTGCTGTGCACGCCATCGATTTTTATAATGACGTTCAGACCATCTGGGCTGTGATGGCAACAGATCCATACCTTTCCACCTTTCGTCCTGGTGAGGGATTTCCTTCAGGAGTAGAATATAGATGGTCAGAAGGAACTGGTAAAAATGCATCAACGGTATCTGTGTCTGCTCCTCAATACATAGAAAAGGTTCTACAATGGATTCTTGACCAAATGAACGATGAGACAAAGTTCCCTGATGATGACGATGAAGTCGAAGCATTAAGAGTATTTCAAACACCTCAATTTGCAGCTTTATGTGGACAGATATTCCGAAGATTATTTCGAGTGTATGGTATTATTTATAGCAGCTTTTTTGGAACACTTGAAGCATTGGGTATGGCACCACATTTAAACACTGCATTCAAACACTTTATGTTCTTTTGCACAGAATTTGGTTTGCTGCCAGAAAGGGAAATTGAACCATTGGAAGTGCTAGTCAAACCGATAAGAAAACAGTATTATATGTCCAAGCAACCTTCGTCTTCTAGCAAATAGAAAAGAACTAATGAAATGGATGTAATTGACTGACTAGATTAAGGTTCGCTTTTTAATAAAATGAAATTAAATCTCAGTGTTTTTATAAACAGCAGTAGTAAGATATATTCTAATTGTCTCATAAGAAAATGAATACACATTTGTATTTTGGCTTTCGTTGGCACGCTTCTGATTCTACAGATTGATGAGTGTTCTGTGTTCTTATTGCAAGAACTCCCAAAATTCCAATAGATAAAATACATCTGTGGATATAATTCAATATTTGAAAAACGTTCCAATGATTACGATAGAATGAATCCTTGTTGCATTCCTGAAAGAATGTGAAATCGACCGAGTAACTTTTTCAAGTAGAATCTTGTAATGAAGTCTTTCTTTTTTTCGATACATGCTTCAAGTCGTACGTTGTGGACGGCGATGAAAAAACAAATCTATGGTTCTTTATCGCAAAGCGCATGGCTGTTGTATCATTTTGAGACGTAAAATGATGATATATTTTGCCACAAGCAATGGAGTCAGCAAGACTACTGTGAGCATTCTCAAGTGTCTCTCCGAATATTTTGGTATACAACGTGGTGAGTTTCATAGAACACATGCTTTGTCTCCTATTAAGTTCAAGGGTACATTTTACATTGAATTTTTGGATTTGGGAAGTATCCAATCCATGACGCATCATTTCGGAGCGTAGAACATTCTCGTCGAATATCGCGTTATGTGCGACGAGAACTTTGATCGTCGGTCCAATGAAATTTATAAATTTGCGAAAGACTTCAACGAAAGGTTTCCCTTCCCTTAGTGCTCTCTCTTGAGTGATGCCATGGATAGCTATAGCTGATTCATCAATTTGGAAGTCATCAGGACGAATAATTGCGTCAAATGTTTTGAGTAGGCGACCACTTGGAGAGAAACAAGCACCACTAAGACTGACAGCACGGCATGTGTCTAAGTTTGGCAAAGTTTCTAGCGTAACTTTAGTATTACTATTCACTCTTGGAAGACCCGATGTTTCAAAGTCAAATGCAACATAGCTCATTTTGAACAGTTGAGAATTGAATATTAGATAAAGTATCTATTTTTTATTTTTATCACAATCATTTATTCCCCGAGTCCCGGCTCCCGGCCTCATTTATCTTTGACTGTCGTTTGCGCGGGAAAGCGATGAGCCATTCAATTTTCTGTGCATTTTCTCCGGCAAAGAGGGAAAAGATAATAACGCACATCAAACAGACAGAAAGAAAGAAACATATTTTTATAAGAAAGAAACAGAAGAAATGATTTCCAGAATAGTTGTATCGTTACTGTTGTTGTCACTATCTTTGTCATCAGCATGGCTTTCTCCTTTATCCAATCGCCCCCTTCAAACCTACTCAAAGACTTCAATGTTGTTAGCTCAAGGTCCTGGTGGGGGACGTCAAACAAAGAAGCAAATTGATTCCATGATTGAATTTATAAATGAACCAGTAAAAAAGGGCCAATCCGTTGATCAGTCAAAAGTTCCGCAGGGAGGGGTTGAGAATGATCCTTTGGCTCACTTCGTACGATCCATCGCCAAAGCTGCCGATATGCGTAAAGCTGAAGGGATTGTTGCTATGCGCATTTCAAAAGTATCCACAGTAGCGAGTTTTATTGTGATTTGTACGGGAAATTCCAGGCCTCAAAACCAGGCAATAGCAAAAGCTATTGAGGATGATGTGAAAGAAGAGTTTGAAGGTGAATGGGTCCTTCAGGGTAATGGAGTTCCAGAGGGAAATGCTGATTCTGGTTGGATATTATTGGACTATGGTGATGTCATGGTTCATATTATGACCCCCAAGAGTAGACTCTATTATGATATTGAAGGTCAGTGGAGAGAAAAGGGTGCTGAATACTTGGACTTGTCAAACATCCTATTGCCGAACAGTATTGCACAACAAGAAGCACAGGAACAGATGAAGGGTACCATGGAGGGAATTTCTGAGGAAGAGGATCCTTTCTGGTCCTAAATCCTAGAATTACCTTTAGAAGTTATATCATCTATAAGAATCATGTTTGCTCTGTGTAGTCATTCAAAAATGGAATGGATTTGATGATGATGATGATTAGCAGTAAATATAATTTTTTAAACCCCGATTCTTTTCAAATCTTATACAAAACTGAAATGATCACTCCAATGAAAATCATCATGAATATCTCAATATGATATATACCAATGAGTGGTGAAAATGATCCCATATAGCATATTAGTGTGATAGCTTGTATGTTTGATTCAGTTCGAAAAAAGAGAAATATGAAATCATGTGATAATTCTCTACCTTCGCCCTCTTCCTCCACCTCTACCTCGCCCTCTACCTCTTCCCATACCTGCTGCTCCAGTTGATCCAGCAGCTGTTGTCGTAGTAGTTTTAATCTTATCTTCAACAAGAAGAGCATCTAAATTAAGTGAATCTGGTAAAATCCAAGCTCGGATTGTATTTCCTCGTATGGACAATGTGGCATATGAAACGGGATTCTTTCCCCTCCTGTATCCGAATCAAAAGAAGAATTATGAGCAATCTTTTCTTAGAATACGATGAAGATTTCAAAACAACATGAGACACTTACACAGTCGCTTTCACTTTCTTGAGATGGGCATTCATTGTGGCATCGACACCAACGACAGTTCCGTTTACAACTGTCCCATTTTTGAGCTCAATTGTAACATTTTCACGATTTAATTTTTGAAGAAATTTCACTAGTTTCATGGTTTTTCTTATGTTTGGGTCTAAGTTATACAATCAGTTGGTGATGATGATGATGATGATGATGATGATTGATTGGAAAGTAATATCGAATACCTAGTACAGTACAAATGAACTGCAAGCAGCCAATAGCCAGCAGCCAGCACTCGCAGAGAGCAGCCAGCAGCCAGAGACAAGGAGCCGACAGCCGACAGCCGAGAAGCCGAAAGGAGCCGTTCGCGCGTTTTTTGTAAAATTATCCATATTGGGTTATGGCAATATCTCTTCCACGCGTCTTTCTTCGGAGAAAGCAAATCTGAAAGCACACTTCG
>Ga0213868_10002276_pt1 | contig 18424 bp, 9 predicted proteins | sample PICome_9_FD_160087 | JGI IMG/M metagenome (GOLD analysis project Ga0213868, IMG submission 160087) | Coastal seawater microbial communities near Pivers Island, North Carolina, United States - PICO127 | ecosystem: Environmental > Aquatic > Marine > Coastal | place: USA: North Carolina | collected...
ACTGGTATTCTTAACAATGGTTGTACAGTATGGACTAGTTATTCTTAAGAATCACTAATTCTTAAGTTTAACTGGCCACCATTCTTAAGAAAAAAATATTCTTAAAATTGGTTGCACCAGATCGTTGATCGTTGCCCGTTGTTGCTTGTTGCTCGCGGTGTGCTTTTTAAATTGAATCCAATACAACCAAGTCAGTACATGTGGTTTTCTTTGAACTTTGAAAAAGAGGATCCAAATGATACAGATAAATAAAGATAGATACTTCTTATATATATCTTATCTACTATCTACTCTCTATCCAAAGGACTGTCTGCAAGAAGAATGTACTCAGTGTTCCAAGTATTCGTCGCAATTTCAACTTTATTTGTCGCTCCTGCGTGGGGTTTCACTCCCATAAATCTTCCATGGACTCATTCTCGTATGAACAGAGTAAGTCTATATGAAAGTGCATCAGGAGAACCACCACAACAACCACAACAGGAAAATCAAGGAATCGATATTTCTCAAGATGAACGATTGTATAGAGTTCGACTTTCACGTGCGACGGGTATTGAATGGGGAACCGATCTATCGTTTTCATTTGTTTATGTGAGAGATATGTTGCCATCTGGAGCAGCTGCTCAAACGAAGCTTATTTCGAAAGGAGATCAAATATGTGAGCTTCTGGCTGTAGATGAAGAGGGGGCATCACCGGTACCTCTGATAGGATCATCATTTGATGCTGTCATGACTGCGTTTGCATCTCTGTCTAAGAACACAAAGGATGTGGACCTTGTATTTTTCAGAGGAAGTAAGGATGAACTGAAGGCTCTTTGTGGTAGTGGATCGAAAGGAAACGAAAATAACGATGGTAAGATCAAAATAACGGTTATTCAAAATAAAGGAAGTAAGGATGAAACCACAAAGATTATAATGGCAAAAGAGGGAGCAAATGTCCGGCAAACGCTTGTAGACAATGGAATTAATGTATATCAAAGCGTCACGCGTTGGACAAACTGTAAAGGTAAACAGTTATGTGGAACATGTATTGTCAACGTGACGGATGGATCTATGAATACAAATCGTAAGAGTATGGATGAAGGAAGTACGTTAAGAGATAATCCGGATTCGTATAGGTTATCCTGTGTTACTTTTGCTTATGGCGATATCACTGTGGAGACATTTCCTCCCATTGGCGCTGCTCAGTGGACAAGGTAAAACACATGGCTAAGCAGATAAATATAAAGATTAATTCTCGATTGTTATTCCATTGAGTGATGTACGTAGAAATTGTTACTGTAAATCTTTGTCCAATCTTTCTTTGAGGCTCATTTTCTTAGTGGCCTCCGTCTTTTCTTTCTTTTCCAATGAACTCAACGCCGCATCGATCTCATCCTCGGGTAGACTCGCCATCTTTTCTCTCAAGATGGCATTTTCACGTGTTCTCTTTAGTCCGTCCTTAATAGATTCTAGATTCTTAGAAAACTGTTCAGTTCCAAGAAATGATCCTTCTTCGTTCTCATCCCATGATGCGCTCATGACAGAATATGTGATTCCTAGCAAACCAACTGCCAAGATTGCAATGGTTGAAAAGGCTACAAGAGCTGGTTGAAATTCTACATTCTTATATGTTGCAAAATACCAAAATCCAACAAATGCTCCCATCCCCCCAAACAATGGTATTCCAACAAAAGGAAGCATTCGTTTCCCCATTCGTTGAGCAACAACTTCTGGAATGACAGCTGCATCTGGCGAATTGGATACAAGATTATCTTGTTCTCTCAAAGCGCGAATTTTAAGAAGTTCCTCATTCCTTTGTTCGGCCTTTTGCCTTCTCAGACGTGCGAGTGCTTCTTCTCCAGCAGAAGGTATTGATGAATAGTTGTTGTTCGTTGATGTGCTGGTATTTTTTATGTTTGATTCAATACTGTAGGTAGGATTTGATACATCCACAGAAGTATCTTCTTCATCATCGTCATCATCGAATGCATTAGATTTCTTTGTGGTTTTTGTGGCTGGCTTTCCAAAGCCCTTATTTTTTGCCATCGAAAGAGAGGATGATGTAGCAGGTGATATCATATAATTTTGTGTCAACGACGACGATATGACTGACTGAGGAGAAAAGGCTGTAGCTGAGCTAGCCAAAACCATCAAAAGGATTGTTATATTAAAGGCCGACATGATATGATGATATGAATTCGAAACAAAAACTGGGTGAATGGAAGAAATGTATGGTAGTTGGTAGTTTGTGTCAGGTGGAACGTTTTGAACGTGTATCCTCACTTGGTTGTTGCTTCAACCCTCCACCCTCCGCCCCCCACAAACCCCACAACCCACAAGGCCAATCACTTTCGGGAAAAGGTGGCCAGGTTAGTATGTTGAAGTTGAAAAAGAGAGGAGTGGAACGTTTCGCGTTGCGTTTTGCGTTTTGGTTTTCTGTTTATTGTTTATCTTGTATCTTCTTTCTACACATCTAATATCAAAATACGACACACAAAAGAGTCGCAAAGAATGAAAAAGTCTATTGGTATCACATTAATTCTTTGCTTAAGTCTGGATGAATCCACTTCTTTTGGAGTGAATAGAGCTGCGAATCTCCCATCGATTTCGCATCAATATATGTCAGCGGTAGAGGAAGATCGTTCGGTGAGGAAAATATCAGCGAAGAAACACGATAATACAAAACGGCGTAGATACAATCGGAACTCAAAAAATACTCGAGCCAAAGCCATAGCCACGAAAGATCCTCTTATATCGCTCAATGTTAATTTGGATGTGTTGGCGAAAGAGGGTCGACCGGAACACGCAGAAGAACTTCTGAACAAAATTGAAAGAATGTTTCACGAGGGGTATTATGAAATAAGGCCGGATTCTGTTAGTTATAACACGATTGCAAATGCATATGCTTTGAATAAATCGCCGGAAGAGGTACAGCGTCTGTTGAGAAAAATGGAAAGTCTAAGTCACTCTGGTTTGAGCTCTGTTACACCCAATATTGTGACGTTAAATACGCTGTTGGCTGCATATGCCAAGAAGGGAGACGCCAAGAAGGCTAAAGAACTACTTGATAGTATGGAAGCACTGTATCATTCTGGGGATAAGACTATGTGTCCCAATACAATATCATACAATTCAGTCATCAGAGCATATGCTGCTCAGAAAAATCCTCACATGGCGGAAGAAGTTTTGAGGCACATGATGTCAATATCCAGAGAATATGAAGATTTAAGAGAAGATGTAAAAGCCGATACATTTTCGTTTAATACGGTTCTGCATGCTTGGGCTGTGAGTGGAGTGAAAGGTTCATCTCACAGGGCACAGCAGCTATTGAATCATATGCAAAAACTTTACAATTCTGGAAATGAGAATGTAAAACCAGATACATTTAGTTATACCACTGCTATATCCGCTTGGGCTATCGACCGTGAACATCCCGAAGCTTCAGATAATGCGCTCGCTTTATTGCATATTATGGAGAATCAATGTGCGGTGGGAAATGAAGATGTATGCCCGAATATCGTTGCATATACTGCTGTTATAAATGCATTGGCAAGATCTCAAAAGCACGGTGCAGCACAACAAGCCTATGACATTTTGATTCGAATGGAAGATGCATATTTGAATGGAAACGAAGACCTAAAACCGGATATGATCGCGTATGCTTCAGTCATTGATGCTTTGGCAAAGAGCAATGAGCTTGATGCTGGTGTGAAGGCATTAGAATTATTAGAACACATGATAGAACTATCGGAAAATGGGTATACAGATGTCTCACCAAATACTCAGGTGTATTGTTCTGTGATTGCTGCATTGGGCAAAAGTGGCGAGTATGGTGCTGCAGACAGTGCGGAACGAATTCTAAATGACATGGAACGAATGTATGCATTTGGTAATAATGATGTTGCACCAAACACAATAGTATTTAATGCTGTTATTGACGCATGGGCTCGCTCCAGGTTTGTTTTTAAAACTGAAAAGGCTATGAATTTGTTATTACGGATGGAAGAAGAGGTAGATCAAGGAAACATCATGTACAAACCGGATATAATTACATACAATAGTGTCATTAATGCCGCAGCAAACGCATTTGGCGATCCTGAAGTGAAGCTAAAGGCGTTTAGGACAGCTTTGACTGTGTTCAAGAAGATTAAGCTCTCATCTGATGTTGAACCGACCAGTCGGACGTACTTTATGCTAATTAAAGCTATCCGGCGATTGGTCAGTACTGCTGAAGAGAAGGATACTATGTCAGCCAAACTCTTAGAATTTTGTCTTAAGGATGGGCTACTGAATAGCCATATTCTCGACCAATTTGAGCTTACATGTAGTTCCAAAGATAAATTCATGGATTTTTTCGTAAGTCGAGGCTACAATGCGAGTTGCCCGATTGATCTTCGTAAGATGAAGGCTGAGTGGACAGAAAATGCACATAGACTCAGATAAACATCGATTATATCTTACTTCAACATCTCTCAAATATCTTGTACAATTTACTTAACAAAGCTAGTTTGCAGAAACTTCCATCCGCTGCAAAGTCTTTAGGAACTACAAGCAGATACCGTAGAGCAGGGAACAGAGTGTGTTGTACATACCGACGTTGATTCTCACTCACTGAACAGGCCATTCGTTCATTCTTACTTGAATTCTCAAGTGGCGGAGACTGTGTATAGAATGCTGCCAACTCTGTACAAATGCCTTCGAAACATGGCTTTTCTGATGTCCAATCAACTTCAGTAGCCAATCTGTGTATAAATATCGGTAACGCATGAGGAGACGGTGAATGACCATCTAGTATTACCGGTAAACCAGTCAGAAACAACGAAGTTGAAGTTTTACCAGTGCTATCTGATACCTTTCTTTCCTCCAATTGAATAGAAAAATACTCAAGCAGCATGGGCGCCTTACCATGAAGAAATTCTGTTTGTTGATTTGCAAGAGCTGTATTTCCGACTGGATCATCATTCATTTGAGTTAGAGATACGCTCGAAGCCACAGAGTCTTTCAGCATTAGCGCGTGTTCGATCAATTTGTGAATATTGACGCCTTCAGCAAACTTTGCCATGGGCATTCCACCAAAACGTAGTAAGGAAAGTTGATAAAACAGCTCCTTCGCTAAAGCATAATGATTAATCATAAGCAACTCCATTCCTGATTGCAATAAACTTCTATCTTTATTGACGCAACCAACAAATACAGAATCCCTAAGCTTTGCAGTAAAATCAGCATGAGCACGCGCTGGAATATCATCGCGCAGTTGTTGAATAGAATCATATGAACAATTTGTTGGGTCAATCTTCTTTGGGCGAACAATTGGGGCTTGAGAAGATGATATCTTAGGTAAAGATGCGCCATTTTCAATCTGACAACGGCAAACGGCAGCAAATGCACCGGGTATTGACATGTCTATTTGCTGTTCGTTGGATGCAAATATACAATCAGGAGTGTGCGTGAAAGTGACTGAAGAATCCTTATCATCATTTTGTGAACTAATATCAATCCCTCTGGTCGCATTTGGCTTCGTAGTCACAAGAAAAGGTTCAATGGCACCCTGGTGTATATCAGAATTAGTTCTGACTAAATTCTTTGGGTCGTAAATTTTTCGTCTCTTGGAAGAATCTACATCGTCTTCTAAGTTCGACTTATTGGTCTTTTTCGAATCAACAACTGGACGAAATTCAATGTCAACATTATCAGTTTGAATATCTAGATCTTGCCTTTCATTCTCATCTTTCTTTTCTTCGGAGTCTTCTCCAACACGCGATGTACCTTGGTCGAGTTTTTCTGGTAAGAGCGACTGAGTATAAAACGTTCTTGAAGTTGTCGTTGAACGTAGCATGCTTCGAACAGCACATACCAGCGCATCACAAAGCCTTTCTTCGTGTAAGAACGCAACCTCTCTTTTCGTTGGATGGATGTTGACATCCAGATGAGGTCCTGGTAGGTCCAGACTGAGAAACACAAATGGTTTGGCAGATTTTGGTAATATATCAACATAGACTCCTTCGATAGCCCTTCGAAGTGGTGCCGATTCTACTAATCTTCCATTGATAAATAGTAAAAAAGCAGACGACGACTTAGGTACACAATACGATCCATTCGAAATGAAACCAGTTGCCTTGTAGGCAAATGAGTATTGTAGTTGTGTCTTGGAGCCTTCTTCAGTTTCCTTTGCAATGTTTGCCCCAATGTCACGTCCCAAAAGAACGCTGTCAATAAGACTGCTACCATCAGTTGATGTCTTAGTTGCCTTGATTACTTTTGTGTGAGACAGACCATCATCATCTCCCATTTCATTCATGGCTTTGAGGGCTGCGAGACTTACTTCTTTCACATCTCCTTCTTGACAATTTACCACCAGTAGCTCACGTTGTAATTCTGTACCAAAGATATGACCAATAACATCCTTTGTACATTGTTCGGAAATGCTAGCTTTAATAGAATCTTGATCGCCTTCATCTAAGATGCTATTCCTTAGAGCTTTCATCTTTTTAATACTTGGTAAACTGGAAGTATTCAGATCTGTATTCCCTCCTTTCTTCCGACAAACGAATCCTACTCCTTTTTGTGCATAATGCACTGCATATCTTTGAACTACAGTTAATATGCGTTGATACTCTTCACTCTCTTTTCGAGTCCCTTCAAAAGCACGTTTGCGACTTGGTAAGTTATAAAATAGATCTTCTAGTCGTACCACAGTTCCTTCTCTTCCTGCTGAAACTTGAGGTTTACCAACAGGGGCCCCATCATTGTACGACATTTTATAAGCGAAAGATTGTTTGGAGTCCACATTTCTTCTACGACTGATAATAGATAACTTTCCAACCATGGAAGCACTGGCTAAGGCCTCTCCTCTAAATCCAAATGTCATGATACTTTTAAGGTCATCAATTTGCTTCAGTTTCGAAGTTGCAAATCTTGTAGCAGCAAGAGATAAATCATCTGGATGGATTCCACACCCATCATCAGTTATGACTAAAAGATTCATTCCTCCATTTTGACATTGAACATCAATGGTGGTAGCAGAAGCATCAAGAGAATTTTCAATAAGTTCCTTTACTACGGATGCTGGTCTTTGCACAACTTCCCCCGCTGCAATTCTATCTACAACATGTTGTGGTAGAGCTTGGATGCGCCTTTCAGGTGTTTCTTTCATTTCATCATTCATGGTTATGTCAAAAAGAATTAATGCTTTGTGCATTGTGTTTTGTCCAAAATCCATCTCAAATCTCATTCATTACTCTATTTTTTGTACTTTTCCAGTTTGCTCGTGGTACACACCCACGTAACGGGTAACGGTCGAAAGACACCACCTTACGCCTTACTTCGCGTGTAACAAGGGAACTGAATAGAGAAGTCTATTTGTCTATCATATAAAAGAGACAATACAATCACTGTATATTCAGACTTCTTCCTTTCATTCGCACCAGAGTTCTTTACCCTGTAGGTTGGAGAGGTTGCCCCAGTTCATACCAACATGAACGAGGGAATGTTTGGTTTGAGTCCATCTTACTCTTTTGGAGATGATACCGATAACTACATAACTTGTGGTGAAGATGATGATACAAATGGGAATCTTACCGACGAATCGAATCATACAAGTTCAAGAGTTTTGAATCGTGAATTGCAGACACCTAGTCTTTACAGAGCTATGAAATACCCTACCAACGAATCAAGTATTGGTGACCTTGGCAGTCCTTATGGTTTTAAAATAGCAAATGACTGTGGAGTAATTGATGGTGTCACTACAGATCCATTGATTCAAGCATTATTTCATGTGGATTATTTACCTTTTGATGCACGGCTTACTAAGCATTCTTCCTCTACAGGAAACAGTTCCATAGACTTTGACAGCATGGATGAACTCAGTTCCATGTCGGACGACGGCGATGATAATAATCTAGATAGTGATGATGGTCGAATATATGATTTAGGAACAGATAAAAAATCCAATCGTCACAAAGATAGAAAACGACGACTGAAAGGGTTGCGCAGGCGATTGGCAGATCCGCATCGTAATGGCAACCGTCTAGATCGACATACAAAACGAAAGGACAAGAAACGTATAAATCTTGAAAAGAAAAATGATATTCGCGAGAAGAAAAATCTAAGACGTAAAAAGCGGCTGAATGATCTATCCTCCCACATATCTTCCGAACTGAGTGAAATTGAGAGAGACAGGGCAAGGTTATTAGAAGTGAAGGCTGCTCTCAAATGCAATCAAATGGAATCTAAGAAACTAATGATGGATGCTCTGAAAAGTTCAGCACGTGTCGCTAAGCTAGCTAGTGTAGTAACGGAACTGGAGTGTAAACTAGATATGACCATGCGATCATTGGAGCATGAAAGGAATAAAACTGCAATAAATGTGATTGCGCTTGGAAACTTGAATGCATCTCAAGATGCACTTGAGGAAGAATCTCGAAAGTTGGAAACCCGCTTAAGACAACAGTTGAGTAAAATGGATCCCGATACATCTTGCCCAGAACCAAAGCTTAATAAAATCAGTCAAAACCCAAAAAGGGTAACGATTTATGAAAGAAACACTGATGATGAGGCACGAGAGCCACCAGCAGAGGAGGAAAATCAAGTAGCGGATGACAAAGTCATTTCTGCCTTTTTGAGGATCCACGATCTTGAAATACCCGACGAAGTCAATGGTGAACAGATAAAATTCCACTCTGGAACAAGAAAGGACTTGCATCCGCTGCATCATGATCAAAGACACCATATCCTAAATGCCCTGTCAAATTATGCATATAAAATCATTACCGACGAAGGCTTAATGTGGACTCCAGATAGTACTACAAGAAAAATTATTGCCAATAGAACGTCAGAGGAGCAAAAGTGGCACTTTGTAAATAACCATGATGATGTCTTCGTTTGGTACGGTATTTTCGGTTCAGGTGGTTACAAAGGAGATGTACCCGTCATCAAAGCGCGCGGTATTATACCAACTAATGCTGAATCTCTCGCTGATTTGGTTGTAGACAGCAGTAAAGTTCAGCTATACAACAAAATGAGTCTAGGACGAGAAGATAAGTTTTTCATCAAGAAAGGATTAGATTCTCATGATGGCAAAATAAATGGCGAGGCTAAGATTGTGAGAAGTGTATCTTCTATACCCATGATTCGGAAGAATATGGAAATTATTTCACTCATGTATGCACGAGTCTTAAATGTTAAAGCAGATGGTATGAACGGTTACCTCATAGTGAGTCGGAGTGTGTGGGAAAACGAGCATCATGCTCCATCAGAAAGCCATGCAGGTCACGAAGGAGATAGCAATCATATACGATCCGAAATGCTACTCGGAGTGAATTTGATTCGTCCTCTGGATGAAGACTCTTGTGAGTTCACTACATTAACTCATTTCTTCACCCCCGGTGCGCCGACCTTTGGAGCGAAACAGTTTGGGATGAAGGCTGCTTCTAACTTCATTCGTGATCTTCAAAAGCACTTCAAAAACGAATAATAATTCATAGTAATATTTGAATATATGACGCCGGATAAAAATAGTGAGACCTATGACGACGGATTACCTTTCATTAGTATTTTGCTCCAAATCTGAAGCAATTCTTCAACAGGACGATTCATCAAAGTTCCACAACCTCCCCAAACTAATCTATCAGGTACACTGGCTAGATCATCACCCACATAACGAATTTTACGAAACCCCGCTCTTTGAAAGAATCGAACCAATCGTTTGTGTTGAAAGGCTTCATCGTCAATAGCTAAGAATTCAGCCATTTCACACCTTTTTTCCTTGCCAAACATCATGGCCTTATAACCTAATAATAGTGAAATACCAAATACTTGACCACCATTTTGAAATCCTTGAGGGTTTTCGTTCTTGGCTTTATCTATGGCTTTTTTCCATACCTCTAACTTATCTACATGCAATATTTTCCCACTGGGTCGAATAAATCCCTCACAATATCCTAATATTTGTTGTTCATCGTGCAATGCTCTTGCAACAGTACGATATCCTGGTCCTAAGGTTGTGAGAGAAAGTGTAACTCCAACGTTCTTTGCGTAGTCGTTGAGTTCTTCCTCTGTAACAAACGTGCTGATGCTTTCATGTCGTTCTTCCGCTGTGGAGAGGCGAAGTGGTGACAGTGTCTGACTGTGAACGGATGGAACAAATGCAGTTGCATTTGTAATGAATGATAACACTATGGACAATAATAGTAATGAAAGATTGCCGGAAAGAAACATTTTACAATTGATAGATGACACTGTTTTTTTTTATGTTGGCGTACGAGTATTATTTGTGAGCTGGAAGCTGGAAGCTGGAAGCAGGAAAGGCTTTTTGAATGAAGGGGCTGTTGCTCAGAGCATTCGTGACGTCATCATTATGGTATGGGGCTGAGAAGGCTGATACAGCAGATGGAGAAAGGAAAAAGAGAGAGGAGTAAGGAGAGTGAATGAAATGAAGGATAAAGGATACGGCATCGAAACAAGACAACATCATTTGCGATTCAACACCTTTCGAAACGTGTACAGCATCACTTGCAATTGTAGCAAGAAGATTCTATCAGAAAAGTAAAAGAAAATCCAATCGTTTTCGAGATTTCAAAAAATATATTTTTGATTCCGACTGTTGTTTGGAAATCACTTGTTTCAAAACTATCCATCTTTCCTCCGTGTCAGTGTGTCAGTGTGTGTGAAAGTCATCCGAGTTACCCATCGTTGCCTTCTACAAGACTTCGTTGTATTCTGAAGCATGGCGTCACAAGACTTTGCTGGTATTAATCCAGCCGAAGTAAGTAAACTGCCTGTCCAAAATATCCCCATGGAATCCAATCCTACCGATACATCCCGAAATGCACCTGCTGAGACTGTGGCTGTCACACAACCAATGGAACCAACTACAGGACAATGGGTTATGTATTACCCTCAATATTTGCAAGGAGACGAAGTTTCTAGACAGAATGCTCAGTGGCGGCAACAACAACAACAACAACAACAACAACAATCCATGCAGTTTTACCATCCACAGGCTGTCATTGATCCAAATCAAATCCAACCACAACCTTCTGTATACTATTCCAACTTTGGTTCTGACAATTCAATGCAGATACCAAATGTAGCAACATATCCTTGGAATCATCACCAACAGCAATTCCAAGCACAGATCGCATCCAGCGTCTCTACTTCTCAACAAATGAATGCGCCTGCTCCGATAGTGCCGGGATCACAGTCGTCTGAACATTCAAACGAAATGAATGCTAGAATCACTGTTGCACATACTATTTTTCGAGAGGGCTTGAGTACTCTCAAACAACTAATATTCAAGTTTCGCAGTCATTTGGGGGGCGTCGTTCTACCCGATAGTGCCCAGACTAAGTGTGAATTGCCTCTTTCTGTTAAAATGTTTACTCAGCAATACAATGACTTACTCAAAGCATACAGAGAAAAATGTGATGTATCTAGTCTTGATACTAAGGACGTGAGGCAAAATGCCAAATTCGTAGAAAACGAACAACGCAATTTGACCACATTTATACTTCGTGCCATCGAGATGTTGGAACAAATAACAACGTCCAGTGCAAACATGGATATTGCAGCGAAGGAAATGTCAGGAATACGTGCCAATTTATTGAAACTCTTCCAAAACATCACAAACATGAGTGAAAAGTGGAATAAAATAAAGACAAAAACAAGAACGATACTTCAAGAGGGAAACGAAAATACCAACGATCGTCCTGCAACCGTTCATAAATCGAACGAAACTAACGGGTTGCAAGTGTTACAATCTAGCTCCGGGAGAAAACGAAAGCTGAGTTCCAAACTTGCTGATTCTGTAGTGGATGATTCGTCATCGGTTCAAGACAAGAAAACTGCTTCACGGTCTATTGGTAGCAATAAGGGCGTACAAAAGAAGAAAATCAAGCTGAAGAAGAAAAGCAGTTCTTTATCAGTTCTCTTGGACAAAGTTGCCTTAGAAGAAGTACCAAAGGAAAGTGATAGAGTTACTGTGACAATTGTGGACACTAATCCTGATAGAATAGTCAACCCATTACTTGAGGTCCCGCAAGGATCAACGACCGGAGAACCCAATTTACTAGTATCCGAATTTGTCCGATTGTTGCCAATCTTTTTCCCTGAATCGGATACTTTTCCATTATCCTATTATGCAAAATTACTTGGGTTTGTGCTGCGAGAAGATTTAAGCCTAGATGAACAGCGTGAAAAGTGGTTCACGGAAGACGAACTTGGAAAAAATGATGCTTGGTTTAATATTCCTCCACTTGGGAAATTTGGAAGCCTTGTCAACGGCATTGCCTTCAATCCAACTTTGGATTACGTCGACGAAGTAGGTATGCGCTGTGATCAAGATTTGGATTATGTAGACCCAGTGTGGCTAGGACTTCTAAACGATGACACCGGTTATCTAGACGACCCAGCAAGGGCCGCTGTAGAAGTGAAAGAATCGAGAGTAATTTCAAAAGATTGTGTTTCTCTTGCAATGTTACTAGGTTTGAACAAAGGTGGCGTCACTTTTCGCATTGGGGATGTCAAAGATGCAGTCGCATTATCAAGCTTTGACGAGGTAAGTTCATTTCTAGAGCTATCCTTATCTTTTCTACTTTGTATCTAATCTTTTGTTTTGGTAACGCATGTTCCTTCTACAGGATTTGAATGAAGCATATTGGGTTCAGAAACTGAAAACGTCTCACCATGTGATAATTATTGCTGATTGCGACGAATCTAATGATATCATTGGATTTATACATTTTCATTTCTGTTGGTATCCTCTTAAATCCTTAAGCGCACTTGGTACTGAAGAGGCTTCATTAGAAAGAATTATAAAGGTTGATACTGTCCGCATAAAAGATGAAAAAAGTGATAGAAGTGAGAAGTTGAGTATTATTTTGTTCGGACTTGCTTTAGAGGATGCTCGTCGCCATGCGGCATGGGGCATCATTGACATTCAGTCTAGCCTTCGCCCTCTTCTCGAAAAGTATTTCCGAATGAGCGTTGTTGGTAAAGGATCGTCGAATAATAAAACACTTATGGTTTGTGATTTTGAGAAGTGCAATTATCGATTCGCATTTTATACCCATTTTGAGCAAGAAAAGAAGTGCAACCCCATCGAGAATTTCCGGGTACTTGTTCAACTTCCTTCCAAGATACCATCTACTTCAAATGAGAAAACATTCAAAGTTGAACCAGATAAGATGATGCAAGAGGCATCAGGTCCGCCAACTCAACAAGTGATAGATTTAGACTCAAGTATGACTGGAAGTCCCATGCAGTCTACGACCGAACACAAAAATGAAGATGTGATGAAGGAAAATGACTCCGCTACAGTGATGTTATGCAATGGCAATATGTCTATTGCTTTACAAGGAGATTGTGAAATCGATTCAAACCCAAATAGACATGACCGAGATGAGGTTAATGTTGCCTCCGATCTACGGAATCAATTGGCAAATGATGATGATCAAACAAATATTCAATTTCCTTTGAAGTCATCAGTCGACAGTATCCCAGTCGTTCAAGAAACCTTAAATTCTCCCACCATGCTTAGAAAAACAGTCATTTTGAGCTTCCCTAAGACAATTCGGAATGCTTCAGCCCGGAAGGAAAAGAAAGTTATTGTCCGTGTCGAAAAAGGATCAATATCCGAGACGCGATATAGTGAGGTAGACGCTTCGAAGTACAAAACAACTGGTAATGATTGGAACATCATAAAATCCTTCCCCTGTTATTCTAAGCAAACTTGCGATTTAGATAACGTCTTAGTGTCCTTGAAGAAACATCAAGATGCTTTAAAAAGTAGAGAGTTAATGCTGATTCCGAGAGTCCGATTTTTAATGAGCCAAGCTTACACGGAGAGGCTTTCTTTTGAGTCAAGTGTCAAGAAACAGCTCGAATCGGAGAAAGAGATCATTTCTGCGTATGAAAGCCTTTTGCAGAAGAAACGGGAAGCCTTAAAAGCTATGGAAATACAACAAGAAGAAGATGATAATGCAGTGTGTGACATATGCTACGATGGAGAGTCTTCTGGTGAAAATCGCATTATTTTTTGTGACTCGTGTGACGTATCTGTACATCAGCAGTGTTATGGAATTGATATTGTTCCCAAAGGCGATTATTTTTGTAGGGCATGTCTCTTTTACAAAAGAGATACGATAGAATCTTCCAGTGATATTGCTGTCGCAAAGGAGAAATTCACCCCTCCCATTGTGTGCGAACTATGTCCAACAAAGGGTGGTGCGTTTGTTCAAACAGCTTCTATTACAGACACTAATGATAAAACCTCTCCAGAAGTGAAGTGGGTTCATCTTCTTTGTGCTAAATGGCAAGGGTTGAAGTTTATAGAGGACACATGCTATGACATTGGTCTGATTGAAAACGTGCAGCCTTTTAAGAATCATTTTATTGATCTTGGCGCAATGTGTTACCTTTGCAAAGGTACGCGTGGAACCTTCAATTTATGTCGTGAAAAAGGATGCGAAAGGTGGTTGCATGTTACATGCGCCCGCTTATCAGGCTTATGTAACGTTAATCATGGCGATGACCATTTAGGGCCAATTAAGTCTGAACTATCGTGGACATTGGCGTGCCCTGATCATAGTACCTTTGATGCGGATTACTCTCCTTTGAATAAAATTGAGCTTGACGAACTTGTTGCGCTAGCAAAATCGTTTCCAGTTGAACCTAAACCATTCAATAAGATGAACGCAAAGGATCGAAAAGAAATGTTGAGTGATCCTGAAGTTGAATGGAATTTAATTCAAACACTAATTACGATGAAAGATGGTTCTCGGTGTGAGATTTGTGGTGATTTATTTGAAGAAGAATATGTTAGATGCTCTACTTGTGATGCCACTGTCCACTCTTGGTGTGTATTAAAAAAATGGGAAAAGGACTGCTATGAAAATTTATTATGTACATCGTGCAGTTCGAAGAATGACAAGGAAGATGATTCTCAAAATATATTAGAATGTCACATGTGCAATAAAAGAGATGGCACTCTTGTGGAGTGTTATGCGAAACCACTGAGCATGAAAAAGTGGCAAAAGCAAGCATCAGGTTATAAGCGCTCCATGTTTGGAAGGCGAATCTGGTGTCATCCATTATGCGGCTTGTAAGTACGATATTGATCTTTCATGGTTTCATTTGTGATTGATTCATCTAACCATTTATCCCATTGTAGGGCACACCCATATACCCCATTTGATCCAGAGAAGCAAAAAATTAATTGCACCAATATTATAATGTCTGATGGGAAAAGGCACATCGAATCTCAACATCATTGTTTTTTGTGCGGTCGAAGTGATAAAATCAAACTTACGTGCTCATATCAAGCGAAGAAGAATAATTCTGGTTGTAAGTATCGCTTTCATGCGACTTGTGCCAGACAAGCTGGATTACAAGTCAATATTCAAGATGATTCGTCTATCATGTGTTTCATTCATATGAATAATAATTTCAATCTGAGAGCGTTTATGGAAGATATGATAGAGCCCGAAAAGAAACGTTCAGGTAATGATCTTCGTAGGTCTAGTTTGCCAATGTCATTCGAATGTGCGGCAAGTATTTTCAACAATGGAATTCGAGTATTGAATTGCTTAGGATGGGCATGGCAATGGGCCAAGTGGTGGGTAGCTCACGGTGATAGCTGGGAACCGCTGCTGGAAGAAGGTCAAGTAGAGTCTAAAATGACCAAAGAAGAGCTCAAAATAGTTGATAGCACTCCGTCTAGTCGCCGTTATGATGCTAGACGGTGTAGGCTTATCGCATTCAGTGCCGCTCTTCGAAATCGAGATTATGACAGACTAGAAGGTGATGATCACGTAGCCTTAAGCAATGCTCTTCAAGCTATTGTTAATACTTCTAGTTTGGTTGGGCCACTTAGTACGAAAGAGAAAGATTTTTTTGTTGAGTGGCTGGGGCGAGTATATCGTTCGAAATCTCATTTGCTAGGATTTGGAGATAATAAGATACCAGTATCTGAAGCATGGTCTGAAGAATCAACTGTTTATTACCCTGATAAGACACCAAAGTTTGAACTAGGGAAAAAATCCTTGCCTGGCAAAGTAGAATCGAATAACATTTCTGATGACATAGATGATTTCTTTGAGAATGAGAGTGAAATATCTCCCTCGGGTGCACTTCAGGAACAGTCCAAGACTCCGAAAAAAAAGAAGGGTGGAAATACACCGATTAAAGAAATGAGATCCGAAAATTCTTCATCTGGATCACTAGAAAAGTCTCCAGCAAAACGATCACAAAGAAGATCACCACTATCAGAAGGGAAATTTCAAGTGCAGTCAAAAGTTGTGCCTTCTAAAAAAGGACGGCCAACTAAAAAGGATTTTGGAAACATGTTTCTAAATAAAGAATCTTGTTGTGTTCCTTTGGAACAAGGTAGCAGTACACAGAAAACAAAAAGAAAACGTGGCAGACCACCAAAGAAAATGGTAGATGAAGTCCTGAATAGCAAAGATGGCAATATGCCTCCAACCGAAATAGATACTACGGAACTACCCATCGTAAAAAGAGCACATATAGATTACTCTGGAAGCGGGAATGAACCTATTGAGATGAAGGATTCAAATACTGATGTAGCTTTAGATAAAAAGCCGGAAAGATGATAATTATCAAAACCACTAAGTAAAGTACAAATATTCACGCATCACGACTCGATCTGTTCCAACTTCTCCAGCGTATTTTTGATTTCGTCATCAGCAAGACTATCACTTGAGCGTAATAGTTTTGACTTAATTTCATCAATAACATTGCGATCATACTTGCAATATGATCCCATGCGTATCATTGTATCAAGAATCTTCCGATGGACAAGGATTGAAGGTATACCCATCATTTCTATTGGGGCTTTGCACCAGTGAGGTGACGTCAACTCTATCAGAAGCGATTCATCTAGTCTTCTGAGAGCTTCGTCATCTATGGGATTTAAAGTCACATCCATGATTAGATCGTCACAAATAGACATAATTTTGGTTGCTATCGCTATTGTATTACGGTCCAGGTCTGCTGATTCTGATAGTAGCGGCAAAGATATAGTTCTATAGAGGTTGTAAAGTACTGCTGGTCCACCAGCAGCCGTGAATGTTGCCAAAGCTTTCCGATTTCCTCTTACGAGGGATCCCAAGGCATAAAGTTCATATTTGCGTTTTGCTTGATACACAGTGTCATTTGGTGAAATTTCAATAATAGAAGGAGATTGGTTAGCACCGCCCTCAAGCTTTCCAAGCAGAATAGTAATAACATTCACATTATCATTCTTGTCATCACTTTGATTCTGCAATAAATCAGAGAAATCATCCAGAGCCCACGAGTGAAATTCTTCTGTGTTCTTGACTGCAGTGCCTATAGACCAAGCTGCAAGACCTTGAATCTTCCAAGATACTTTCTGATACTGTTCAAGATACTCCATTTGCTCCTTTGATAAACGAAATCGACCATTCGTATCAGTGTTATTTGTGAGCCTGAGCTCTTCTTCTAAGACGTAACCAAGGCCATGAATAGAGTCTGTCAAAAGCGAAACCAAGAGAGGCCAGCCACCCATCTTATAGAAATCTCGAGCATTATCAAGATCAGTCAATTGAAATTCTAAATCTTGAAGAGACTCGACGATGTTTAAATCGTCATCACCTATTTCTGACTCATTGTCCAACTGCCTCTTTAGTACTTTTTTGATGCCCTCTGAAGGGTTAGTCACATATTCAGTCAAAGAAGAAATCCGATCCTGGATAATATCCGTCACATCAGCCAAATACTCTTCTTCCATCTGCTTCAACAAGGCTTGACGCGATGCCCATATTTTTCTAATACTTTCTTCGAATATGGTCAATGCCTCGGGAGATGCACCATCAAGTGGTTTTAAGGGGAAGTCTTCTATCAATGCCCTTTCGTCGTCGGGAAGACCCAAAAGAGTTCTATACATGGTTTCATAATCTTGTTCTTTTAGACTCTGGTCGGACTTAAAGTCATTCAGCTTAGTAATGGATTCGATGACATTCTTTTTCCGCTGTGCCTCTTTCAAAAGTTGTTCTTGGATCTTCGCCGCAGTCTCTGCAGAGATTTGGCCATGTTCCAATTGGGTTATTTTAACACCACTGATCTTTGACTCATCTGACGCAGCTGGTTCGTTCACAGAAAATATCATTGTTCCTACGTCATCATTTTCTTCATCTTTTTCGTCCAGCAGTTTGACCCATTTTTCACCTGTTTCGAAATTCATCTTTACATGCAACCCTTTTGGGATTGATTCACCTTCCTCTACTTTTCTCCATTCCTTTGTCGCGATTATTTCTTTAGCACTGCACAAATAATTTAAACATAGTATCAATAGGAGGTAGAGCATGATTGATAACAAGGTGTTTCTTGAACGATTCATTGTTCTAAAAATAATGGCAGCTCGCAGCTCGCAGGTCGGTATTCGAAAGAGAGAAAAAATATCTTCCGGAAA
>Ga0213868_10002278_pt1 | contig 18414 bp, 17 predicted proteins | sample PICome_9_FD_160087 | JGI IMG/M metagenome (GOLD analysis project Ga0213868, IMG submission 160087) | Coastal seawater microbial communities near Pivers Island, North Carolina, United States - PICO127 | ecosystem: Environmental > Aquatic > Marine > Coastal | place: USA: North Carolina...
GAGTACTGCTTCTGTGGCCACGATGATTGGCCCGAAGGCAACGCCCCAATCCCTACCGCTTTTTGCTAGACGATATTGGTTAAGGCTTTGTAAACGTTGAAACACCACACAGCCGCTTTGCCAAGAACCGTTCAAGCGCCTGATTTACCGCCGGCTTCTCAACAGAACGAAGCGTGCAAGATCACCCAATAAGCGGGCCGTGTTTGCCATAAGCCGCCTCATAATGCAGGCGCAGGCGTTGCAGGGCGATCCGCAAAACGATCTTGCCAGACCGCGCTGACCACCCCATCCGCTTTTCGGCAACCTCCAGCCCTTCCAGAAAACAACAGCAGCGCAGTACCATGTCACCAAGCCCCGGCCCTAAATCGCGCAGCGCCACCGACACGCGATCGCGCGCATCCCGCGCCCCGCCGGGCATACCATCCGCGGCAGGGTTTCCTCGATCAGCCCCCGTTAAAAACCGCTCCCAATTCTGGGTCACGCGCGGGCCCATCTGGGCCAGTTCAAAATCCATCCGCAATTGCTCGGCTGCGGCCACCAGTTCGGTTGACAAAAACGGCTTGCCGTCGCGGTCACGCCGACGGGCCAGCACCTGCACCGGGCTCTCGGCGGAACTATAGCGCGCGCGGCGCTCTTCGCTGTCGTCCACTGCGCCCCCCGCATCGCGCGCGCCCCAAGACGGACCTGCGCCCCCAAACTGTGCGGCAGCTTCGGCCATCCCCGGCGCGTCCTCATCTGCCCCCATCCGTTTCAGCGCGGCGCGCCCGGTCGGGGTGATCACATAGGTCGAGACCCGCCCCGGTTTAGGGCAAGAAATCCAGTCCTGCAGCGCAAAGGCTTGGGCCACACTGCGGTCAATCACTGCCAGTCGCAACGTTCGTCCATCGGCAAAACTACGCAAAACCGCAGCCTTTTCCATATCGGCAGCAATAGCCAGCACCGTATCCGCTTCGGCCAAACGCCGCAAAACCCTGCGCCCTTCGCGCATCAAAGTGGCCTCATCAAGTGTCAAATTCGCGTGTCTTACGGGGGCGGTCATGGTCTTGGCATCCTTCCGGCTGGGGTTGCATGGGGTCGTATCCTGCACCCGCCCAAGCGCATCCAGCGCCTCATCCACCAGCGGATCATCCCGGCGGTTTTCATAGCGACGCACCTGACGCATCACGGTTGACGCATGGCAGCCTTCGCGCCGCGCCAATTGCCGCAAGGAAACCCCTTGCTCTGTGTGATCAAGATACAAGCGTACCGCATCAGGCAGCCATGCAGGCAGCGAGACATCAGACCTCAGGTTTGATCGCATATCAATGTCCTGTGCCGCCCTAACCGAGCCTTTGGTCCAAACTTGGACATTATCAACTCTGGGTTGCATTGATTACCTGTTCGTTAATATCTTCGCTTCCTCCGATAATTGTTTCCAAATCATAAACAATTGCGAAAGCAGCGCACGGTGAAAGTCAAAGCCACGCAACGCAAGGTTGTACAGATGCAACATCCCGGAGCAATTTACCCAGAGGACAGTATGTCAGATATCAGCACCCTTCTCGCCAATCTTCGCCGCCCCCGCTTGCTTATCCGCGCGGCCCGCCATGGGCTATGCGACTATCGCCGCGACCGTGACCTGCGCCGCTTGATCAATGCGACCAGCCTGCCCAGCCCCGAAACCGCGCTGGCCAAACTGTTTGATGCCGAGGAACGGACCGAGGAAACCCGCCGCGCAGGCGATGCAGGCTACTCCCTTGCCCGCCACGTCGATCTGCTGATCGCAATGCTGGCCGAAGCACGCTTGTTGCGCAGTCCAAGTGGCACTTGAACGGCGCACAAACCAAATCAAAAGGCCCGCCCCAAAACGGGGACGGGCCTTTTATTCCTCACAGCTGCGATTGCTTAGATAAACGCATCCGGCATCGACGCTTTTTTGCGCGCGACATAATCATCCAACGAGTCGCGAATACCTTCATCCAGCGCAGGTGCTTGATAATCCCCGATCATCTTGGCGACACGATTGGCCGCCAAGGTTTCGGTATCGCGCGCACCTTCTTCATACCATGTCTCGAACGGCTTGTAATCGAACAGTTCAGACCGCCAGAACGCGGACTTAAAGTTCTTTTGCGTATGTTCACAGCCCAAGAAATGCCCGCCCGGCCCCACTTCGCGCAGCGCGTCCATCGCTTGGCCGTTATCGTCAATCATCACGCCTTGGGCCAAATGATGCAGCGTCCCCAACTGGTCTGCATCCATCACGAACTTCTCAAAGCTCGACACAAGTCCGCCTTCCAGCCAGCCACAAGAATGCAGCATAAAGTTCACACCCGACAGCAACGCCATGTTCAGGCTGTTTGCCGTCTCATAAGCCGCCTGCGCATCGGGCAGCTTCGATCCACAAAATGCCCCGCCTGACCGGTACGGCAATTTCAACCGGCGTGCGAGTTGCCCTGCACCGTAAGTGATATGCGCTGCCTCAGGCGTCCCAAACGTTGGCGCGCCCGAGTTCATGTCGATCGAGGTTACAAAGGCACCAAAAATCACCGGGGCACCGGGGCGGATAAGCTGAGAATACGCAACACCCGCCAAAACCTCGGCCAAAACCTGCGTCAGCGTACCGGCCACGGTCACCGGCGCCATCGCACCACCTACGATAAACGGCGAAATAATCGCAGCTTGGCCAGCTTGCGCATAAACTTCCAACGCGCCCATCATCGTCGAATCGAACGTCAAAGGTGAGTTGATGTTGATCAGGCTCGTCATCACCACGTTTTGGTCGACGAAATCGGCACCAAACAACAGCTTCGACATTTCAACCGAATCTGCCGCCCGCTCCGGCTCGGTCACCGACCCCATAAAGGGCTTGTCCGACAACACCATATGCGCGCGCAGCATGTCCAAATGCCGCTTGTTAACCGGAATATCCGTAGGCTCACACACCGTCCCACCCGAATGGTGCAACCACTTCGACATATACCCAAGCTTCACGAATTTCTCAAAATCCGTCATCGTGGCATAGCGCCTACCGGATGCGCGGTCGCGCACAAAGGGAGGGCCGTAAACTGGCGCCAACACCAGATTGCGCCCACCAATCTCGACATTGCGGTCCGAATTGCGGGCGTGCTGGGTAAACGTGCTAGGAGCAGTCGAACACAGCTTGCGCGCCAAACCCCGCGGAATATGAACCCGCTCGCCTTTCACATCCGCGCCCGCCTCGCGCCAACGATCCAGCGCTGCCGGGTTATCGACAAAGTTCACGCCAATCTCTTCCAACACGGTTTCCGCGTTGTACTCGATGATTTGCAGCGCTTCCTCATTCAAAATCTCAAAATTCGGAATGTTGCGCTGGATATACTTCGCCACATCAAAGCTTACGGCCGTCCGCTCTGCCCGCCGCGTTGCTCCACCACCGCCCCGTACTCTGCGCCCTGCAACGTCATTCATCGCCAAATCTCCATATTTGCCCGCAAAGGCGCGGATTGTTTGCCGCCCCTTATGCCGCCAATCCAAAGCACCCCACTCCTCAATTCCGTCACATCCCACTCAAAACCGACATTCCGAAAGACCACGACCCAAATCTGCAACGCCCCAAAAACCGCACACCGACCCACATTTCATCTTGGCAAAAATACCTTTGGGGGGAAGGGATCGATGCAATCGGTCCCGTGGGGGGCAAACAGCCCCCTTGCCACCTCAACAAGCCCTCTTGCGATTCGACCGATCCTTGCTTATCCCCCGCCCATGACACATCATGAACGCCTTCTCATCATCGACTTCGGCTCTCAGGTCACGCAGCTCATCGCGCGGCGCCTGCGGGAACTGAATGTTTATTGCGAAATCCACCCGTTCAATAAGGTGACAGACGCTTTTCTGGCCGATTTCGCGCCAAAAGCAGTCATCCTTTCGGGTGGCCCAGCCTCGGTCTTTGCGGATGGCGCGCCGATGCCCCCGAAATCCGTCTTCACCCTCGGCGTGCCGGTATTGGGCATTTGCTACGGCCAGCAAGTCATGATGCATTGCTTGGGTGGCCAAGTCGAACGCGGCCATGGCACCGCCGAGTTTGGCCGCGCCTTTGTGACGCCAACGGCAGAAAAACTCTCCATCCTTGCCGGTTGGTTTGAAACCGACCGCGAGCAGGTCTGGATGTCGCACGGCGACCACGTCTCCAAACTCGCCCCCGGTTTTGCCGTCTACGGCACCTCGCCTAATGCACCTTTCGCCATTACCGCCGATGTGTCGCGCCATTTCTACGCTGTGCAGTTTCACCCCGAAGTGCACCACACCCCGAATGGTGCGAAACTTTATGAAAACTTCGTCCGCCTTGCAGGGTTTACCGGCGATTGGACGATGGATGCCTATCGCGATCAGGCCATTGCCGCGATCCGCGCCCAAGTGGGCAGCAAGCGCGTCATCTGTGGCCTGTCTGGCGGCGTCGACAGTTCCGTCACCGCCATGCTGCTGCACGAAGCGATCGGTGACCAGCTCACTTGCGTTTTCGTCGATCACGGCCTTTTGCGGCAAAATGAGGCGGCCGAGGTCGTCACCATGTTCCGCGATAACTATAACTTGAACCTGATCCACGCCGACGAATCTGAACTGTTCTTGGGCAAGCTCGAAGGGGTTTCCGACCCCGAAACCAAGCGCAAAATCATCGGTGGTCTGTTCATCGACGTGTTCCAGAAATACGCCAACGAAATCGAAGGGGCTGAGTTTTTGGCCCAAGGCACGCTCTACCCAGATGTGATCGAAAGCGTCAGCTTTTCTGGCGGCCCGTCTGTCACCATCAAATCGCACCACAATGTCGGCGGCTTGCCGGAAAAGATGGGCCTGAAACTCGTCGAACCCCTGCGTGAGCTGTTCAAGGACGAAGTCCGCGCTTTGGGCCGCGAACTCGGCCTGCCCGCAAGCTTTATCGGCCGCCACCCGTTCCCCGGTCCTGGCCTCGCAATCCGCTGCCCCGGTGAGATTACCCGCGAAAAGCTGGAAATCCTGAAAAAGGCCGATGCCGTCTATATCGACCAAATCCGCAAACACGGCCTTTATGATGAGATTTGGCAAGCTTTCGTCGCCATCCTTCCCGTCCGGACCGTGGGCGTCATGGGCGACGGTCGCACCTATGATTTCGCCTGTGCCTTGCGCGCGGTAACATCCGTTGACGGTATGACCGCTGATTATTACCCTTTTACCCATGACTTCCTTGGTGAAACCGCCACGCGGATTATCAATGAAGTTCAAGGGATTAACCGGGTAACTTACGACATTACATCAAAGCCTCCGGGAACAATTGAATGGGAATGACCACCCTGACCGGAACGCTCACCTGCACCTCTGAAGCCGAGGCTGAACTGGTCCGCACCTATCTGCCCGAACACATCCGCCTCAGCCGGGAGGAACCGGGCTGCGTAAAGTTTGACGTGACCCAAGGTGATGACCCAATGGTCTGGCATCTGGATGAGGCGTTTGTCGATGCCGCGGCCTTTGCCGCGCATCAAGCGCGCACCAAAGCGACGATCTGGGCGGAGAAAACCGCCAAGCTTATCCGTGATTTCAAACGCGTAGACGCCTAAACCAAAACGCGCGCGCCCCAAAAACCAAGGCGCGCGCGCAACCCGTCTTTAACGGCTTTTGAACAAAGACCCCAAAATCCCGCGCACAATCGCTTGCCCGCTCCGGCTTCCCAATTGCCGCGCGAATGATTTGGCAAATGCGGTCCCAACACTGTCGCCACGGCTTTTGCGCGTGCTGGGCTTGGGCTCCGCGCGCCCACCATCATAGCGCCGCGCCGAATTAAACTCGCGCGGATCAATCTGAAGCTCTTTGGCATCCAGCTTGGCCTTGGCCTCTGCCGCCTCCGCGTCCGCCGCCTCTTTTGCCGCCGCCTCAGCCCGCACGGCCAAGCGTTCAAAAGCCGAATCGCGGTCAATTTCCGCCTCGTATTTGCCCGCAATCGGCGATCCCGCCATCAACATCGCGCGGGTCCCTGCATCAATCGGTCCCAACTGGCTGCTGGGCGGGCGGATCAAGGTGCGCTCGACCACGCCTGGAATCCCCTTGTCTTGCAAGAATGAGGTGACAGCCTCACCCGTCCCCACTTCTTTAATCGCGTCCTCCGTCGAAAAGCGAGGATTCTCACGGTAGGTTTGCGCGGCAAGGCGCAAATCCTTCTGGTCGCGCGGCGTGAACACCCGCAACGCATGCTGCACCCGGTTGCCCAATTGCGCCAAAACATCATCCGGCACATCGGCAGGCTTTTGCGTGATGAAATAAATCCCGACCCCTTTGGACCGGATCAAACGCACAACCTGCTCGACCTTATCCACCAACGCTTTGGGCGCGCCATCAAACAGCAAATGCGCTTCGTCGAAAAAGAACACCAGCTTCGGTTTGTCTGGGTTGCCCACCTCGGGCAATTCCTCAAACAACTCCGACATCAACCACAATAGAAACGTCGAATACAGCCGTGGCGCGCCCATCAACTGATCCGCCGCCAAAATGTTGATCCGCCCGCGCCCATCAGGGTCCACGCGCATCATATCGGCCAATTCCAGCGCGGGCTCGCCAAACAGGTTTTCGCCGCCTTGGTTTTCCAACACCAACAACCGGCGCTGAATGGCCCCGATAGAACTGACAGACACCAACCCGTATTTCGTGCTGATATCGGTCGCATTCTCGGCAATAAAGGTCAGCATCGCGCGCAGGTCTTTCAGATCATACATCGGCAAGCCTTCGTCATCGGCAATCCGAAAGGCGACGTTCATCACCCCTTCTTGCGGGTCAGACAGTTCCAGCAGGCGCGACAACAACAAAGGCCCCATCTCGGCGACCGTGGTGCGCACAGGATGGCCTTGCTTGCCGTACAGGTCCCAAAACGTCACCGGAAAAGACGCGTACTTCAGATCAAGTCCGATCGTCGCGGCCCGCTTCATAAAGGCGGCGTGCAGCTTATGGCTTTCAGACCCCGGCAAGGCGATCCCTGACAAATCCCCCTTCACATCCGACATGAACACCGGCACACCTGCCGCCGAAAACCCCTCGGCCAAGATCTGCAAGGTCACTGTCTTGCCGGTCCCCGTGGCCCCCGCAATCAAACCATGCCGGTTGCCAAAACCCAAAAGCAGCTCTTGCGCCACCCCGTAACCTTCGCCACCACCGCCTACGAAAATACGATCATCAACCATCCCAAAACACCCTTTTCAACCTATGGCTGTGCGCGCCACAACCCATGTCCATTTCCCTCAAACTAGGGGGGTTGCCTGCGCAGTGCCAGAGTCGTTGTGAACATTTGCACCATACCACCCCCGTCTGGCGTCACTTCCAGCCGCGCCACTGACCACCCCTTGAAAACATGTGCTTTTTTCTCCAATTCCCGCCTATTTCAGGCAAAATTTACTGTTGACGCTTGCTGCATTAAGCCTTAGCGTCCCTTTCCATGACGTCGGCCAGTCCGACAGGGAGCAAAAAATTCAAAAAAATAGGGCCGGTTCGCCGGCCCTTATCAATTTGAACCGCACGTTTTTTTGACACTCCTTTTCAGGTTTCCATCCGACACCTGTTGCGCGAAAATCCGCCACCGCCATCGCCCCTCTGCGCTATTTCGGGCCTGACTTCCCCAAAGGACCATGTTATTCCCACGCGAAACAATGAAGGACGTACCGAATGCCCGTGACCAAATCTGCACAGTTTCTCGCAACGACCCTCTGCTTTCTGCTTGGCACTGCGGCCTATGCCCAGACTACGCCAGCGCCCGAAACGGCAACACCGGAAACAGCCGCACCAGAGGCAGCACCCGCGCCAGACGGCATTTCGATGGGCACCGCGGCAGACGCACCTGCCGCAAATGACGGCATCGGCTCGACCTATACAGAGGCTTCGTTTGACGCTTGGGAACAGCGCTGCATCCGCACCGAAGACGGCGCGAATCCGTGTCAGCTCTATCAACTGCTAAAAGACAGTGCCGAAACGCCAGTAGCTGAGGTTTCGATCTTCGGCCTGCCCGCAGGCAGCCAAGCGGTGACGGGTGCGACGATCATCGTCCCACTGGAAACCCTTCTGACAGCCGAATTGACCATGACAGTCGATGGTAGCCAGCCTCGCAAATATCCCTTCTCATGGTGTGCACCCATCGGCTGCGTTGCGCGCGTGGGCTTTACCCAAGCCGAACTTGACGCGTTCAAAAAAGGCAATGAGGCAAAACTTGCAATCGTGCCCGTGGTTGCCCCCGATCAAAAGGTCGAGCTGACCCTATCGCTCAAAGGGTTCACCGCCGGTTATGATGCCGTGAACAAAGCGAACGGCAACTAAGTCTAAACTACTTAGAAAAACAAACGCCGCGCCTTAACCCGCGCGGCGTTTTATTATCTACCCGACTTCATCCTGCCCAACTTACGCCCGGCGCAACGCCAGAACCGCGTTCAAGCCGCCAAAGGCAAAAGCGTTGGAAATCGCCACATCTACTCGCGCCTCGCGCGCTACATTCGGCACCACATCCAAGGCACATTCCGGGTCTGCTTCTTCATAGCCAATAGTCGGTGCAATGATTCCATCGCGCAGCGCCATAATGCAGGCCAGCAACTCCACCGCCCCTGTTCCCCCAATCAAATGGCCATGCATCGCCTTGGTCGATGACATCATCAGATGATCGGCCTGCGGCCCAAACACTTCGGCCACCGCCGCACATTCGGTTTTGTCATTCGCCGCCGTCCCTGTGCCATGCGCGTTGATATAGCCCACATCGGCCGGGTTCAGGCGGGCATCTTTCAACGCCCCCGCAATCGCTCGCGCTGCCCCCTGACGTGAGGGCATCACAATATCGGCCGCGTCCGATGTCATGGCAAAGCCCACAACTTCGGCCAAAATCTCGGCTTTGCGTTTGCGCGCATGCTCCAGTTCTTCAAACACAAACACCGCCGCCCCTTCGCCTTGCACCATGCCGTTCCGGTTTAGGCTGAACGGTCGGCACGCGTCTTTCGACATTACACGCAAGCCCTCCCACGCCTTGATCCCGCCAAAACACAGCATCGATTCTGACCCGCCTGTCACCATCGCGCGGGCCATCCCCGACCGAACCATGTGAAACGCTTGCCCCATCGCATGGTTGGAACTTGCACAGGCTGTGGCCACCGTAAAACTGGGGCCACGCAAATTGAACTCCATAGATACATGGCTGGCCGCCGCATTGTTCATCAGCTTCGGTACGACAAACGGATGCACCCGGTTCTTGCCCTCGGCATAGACAGAGCGGTAATTCTCGTCCCAAGTGTTCACCCCACCGCCCGCCGTGCCCAGCACCACGCCCGCCTCATTGCCCAACCGCCCATCGAAATTCAGGCCCGATTGCGCAATCGCCTGCCGTGCGGCTACCAGCGTGAACTGGGTGAATTTATCAAATAAAACAATCTGCTGGCGGTTGAAATGCGCTTCAGGGTCCCAGCCATGCACTTGGCCACCAATTTTGATCGACAAGCGGTCAATATCGGGAATATCCAACGCAGTGATCCCGCAGCGCCCTTCTTTGAAAGCCGTTAGCGTCCCCGACACATCTTGCGCCAGCGCATTCACCGTGCCTGCCCCGGTGATCACAACCCGCTTCATGCGGCCTGCTGGTCGATCAGACCCTGCACCGCTGCGACAATCGTGCCTACCGATGTCAGGTCAAACCCGCTGTCTTGCGGCGCATTGGCGTTGAACGGCACCGAAACATCAAAGGCTTCCTCGATCGCAAAAATCGCCTCGACCACCCCAAGGCTATCCACGCCAAGGCTTTCCAAACTGCTGTCCAGCGTCACATCGGCCAGATCAAGCCCTGCTTGCTCGGCTATGATTGCCCGCACCGTGTCTTCAACCGAAATCGCCATAATCCACCTCCTTGCCCAAAGCTTCTTCAGCTTTTATCTGGGGTTTGTGACAGATTTTTCATCATCCGCGGCAATCTTCGCAAAGCTTTTTGCATTTCCAGATGCGTCTCCATCTTGACCGCCGGATAGCCGAGCAACACCCGCCCCGCCGGCGCATTGGTGAAAATCTTGGTCGCCCCGCCCGCGATCACATCATCGCCCACAAAGATATTGTCATTCACCCCGCATTGCCCCGCCAGCACCACGCGGTTGCCAATCCGGCTCGACCCGGCAACCCCGACCTGCCCGCACAGCAAACAATCCTGACCCACCTGCACATTATGCCCGATATGCACCAAATTATCGAGCTTGGTACCATCACCAATCGTAGTATCGCGAATAGTGCCGCGATCAATGCAGGCATTCGCGCCAATTTCCACATCATTCCCGATGGTTACAGCGCCAAGTGAATGTATACGGGTCCAGCTTTGCGCCGTGACGCCGTCACGCTGCCCCAAGGTTTCGCGGATTTCCTCAACCCCAGACTTTTCGGGCGTCACAAACGAAAACCCATCTGATCCAATCACCGCGCCGGGCTGGCAGATAAAGCGGTCGCCTATCACCACCCGTGCGCCAATCCGCGCGCCTTGGCAAATCAGCGCGTCCACGCCAATCTGCGCCCCTTCGGCAATCGATACATGGCTCGCAATCCGCGCGCCCGCGCCAATAGCCACACCGGGTCCAATTACGACAAATGGCGCAATCGCAGCCCCCGCCCCAATCACCGCCGATGGGTCCACCACAGCCAGCGCATGTACCCCCGGCGCAATCACTGGCCCTGCATCCAGCATCCGTGACAGCCCCGCCATCGCCAACCGGCCACGCGGCGCAAAAATCGCGGCCTTCAACCCCAACGCCTGCCAGTCTGCCCCTTGCCACAACAGCGCAGCCACCGCCGCCCCCTTGGCAATGCCATCCGCATATTTCGGATCCATCGCCAACGCCAAATCAGTAGGCCCGGCACTCGCGGGTTCGGACGCGGCCTCGATCACCACAGACAAATCCCCTGCCGCCTGCGCGCCAAGGGCCACTGATATCTCTGCGATTGTATAGCCCATCTTCGGCTCCTTTGGCACTTTGGGCCACATAAGCCCGTGGCCAAAGGATTTAACCTTGATCCGCCCCCAGCACCACCCCGGCCGCTTGCAACGCGCGGAAAATCGCAGCGTCACGGTCGTAAATATCACGGCGATACTCAATCCGCCCTGTGGCCGAGGGATAGGCCGTGAAATACACCAGATGCACCGGCACAGGCACATCCAGCTGCACATTGGTTTCCTGCCCCGACTTCAAATAAGACGTGAACAGCCCCACCGGGTCATCCGATTGCTCGGCCAACAAGGCATACGCAAAGTCAAAGGGGTCGCTCAGACGAATACAGCCATGGCTGAACGCGCGCACTTCACGGGCAAACAACGACTTGGACGGCGTGTCATGCAAATAGATATTATAAGGATTCGGGAACATGAACTTGACCAAGCCCAAGGCGTTGGAATCCGATGGCGGCTGGCGCATCGAATACGGAAAACTCCGGTCGGTATAGGCGGCAAAGTTAATCGCACTGCGCGGCACAACACGGCCACGGCTGTCCACGATCTTCAAATGCCCCGCCGCATTCGGGTTCCGCTTCATCATCGGCAAATATTCTTTGGTGGTAATCGACCGCGGCACATTCCACGACGGGTTGATCGCCATATACTCCATCTCATCCGAAAACTCGGGCGATTGGCGGTCACTGTTTAACGCCCCGATCACCGAACGGGTGGTAAAGGTCACGCGGCCATGATCCACAATCTTGGCGGTGAAATCGGTCAGGTTCACCCAAATATGGCGCGGCCCCCGCACGATATTCATCCAGCGTTCCCGCTCCATCGCCACAACAACCGATTCCAACCGCGCTTGCGGCCCGATGTTCAACTGCTCAATCGTGCTGGTGCCTGCAACGCCGTCGGCCTCCAAACCCATATCGCTTTGAAAGGCCTGCACCGCCTTTTGGATGCTGCCGTCATAACTGGCCGTGATCGAACGCGGCAAATAGTTCAACGCCACCAAACGGTCGCGTAATTGCAAAAACGCAGGCCCCGTGGCCCCCGGCTTCAGCGAGGTTGCCACAATCTTTGGCCCCCAGCCACCCATGGCCACCACTTGCTCCAACTCAAACTTGGCGCGCATCAACTGGGCGTAGGCATGTGTGCGCGGCGGCAGGGATTTCAAAAACGCCACCGGCTCTCCGGCCAAAAACGATTCCAGATTGGCCCGGCGGTCGCGCAATGGCACCTCGCGCTTGATCAGCGGAATAACCTCGCCCGGCGTCAGTGCGCCTGTCTGTACATCATGCGCATAATCCAACAGCGCCCGCGTCATCATCACATCCAACCGCCCTCGATCGCCTTCGGTCCGCGCCGCATGCGATGCCGCAATCAGCGTGGCCGGATCATAACGATTGGTAGGCAATCCATGCGCACCCGCCCCCGCCAAAGCGGTCAACAAAGCCGAGCGTCGGCCCTCTTGCCCTTCGCCGGTCCAGATCGGCGCATAACCGGATACTCGATAGACCGCAGCCATCGCTTCATCATCCGATGCCGCAGCGGCAACCGATTGGCTAAACGCGCCAATCTCTTTGGCAACGGCAAAAGACACATTGGTCTGCGCGACGGCCGCCAAAGGGGCCGCACCACACAGCAGTGACGAAACAAAAACGGTTGTAAAACCAAAAGCAAAACGATCAGCCAAAAAAGGCCTTTTCAGAAACGATTTGAACATGATATCCCCAAGGAGCAACGTCACAAATCCCAATCTCACCAATATGATATGGCTGTCCACTCACATCCCCGTTGGATGGGTACAAACTGGCGCATTGCTGTCACTTGGCATCATTTTGCCACAGTTTTAACGACCTGCCCCTATTTTAAGCAATTTTTTGCCTATTCGGGTTGATCATCTCCGAAGTGGGAAATCTTCACTTGGGTTGCGATTCGACCTGTGCCATAAGGCAAGGGCACTTGGGGATAAGTAGCAGTAAAGACCGCCACAAGGTGGTAGAATACCAGCGACGGGACAGGCGCTTATAATGACTGAATGTACTGGAATGATCTCGCGGCGTGGGCTGCTTGGTGCGTTTGCGGCAACCGCTTTGATCGCAACACCAACCTACAGCAATGCCTTCGGATTTTTGCGTGGCGCTGGCGATATTCGCCGTATCCGCATGTATTCGGGCCGTACCGGCGAGAGCATCGACACGATCTATTGGGTTGATGGCGATTATATCAAAGACGCCCTTAAAGAAATCAACCACTTCATGCGCGACTGGCGTACAGGCGCGTCCACCAATATCGACCCGCGCACGGTGGATATCATGGCTGCCTCACACCGCCTGATGAATGTGTCGGAACCTTACATGATGCTGTCGGGCTATCGCAGCCCGCAAACCAACGCCATGTTGCGCAGCAAATCGCGCGGTGTTGCCAAGAATTCACTGCATATGCGCGGTCAGGCAGCCGATCTGCGCCTGAAATCCCGGTCTATCGGCCAAATGTCCAAGGCAGCTTCGGCCTGTGCATCGGGTGGCGTGGGCAGCTACAGCCGCTCAAACTTCGTCCATATGGATTGCGGCCCCGTCCGGACATGGCGCGGCTGATCCATTAGCCTTATCCAAAACGGCATTAAAAAAGGCACCCTTGGGTGCCTTTTGTTATTTGTTGCCAAACAGTTGAACCGGTTTATTCATCCAACGCCTGCCGCTCGGCCAAACGCGCCTCACGCCCGCGAAACCCCATCGCCACCACAAATTTCTCAGAGCTGTCAGCACGGCTGGCATTTGGCTTCACATTCGCCACTTTCTTAAAGTTCTTCTTCAACTCATTCAGCATATCCAACTCGGCCCCACCCGCCAAAACCTTGGCGACAAACGTCCCGCCTTCGTCCAGCACGTCAAAGGCAAAGTCCAAAGCCGCCTCAACCAGCGCGATAATCCGCAAATGGTCAGTGCCCTTATGCCCCGAGGATGCTGCTGCCATGTCAGACATCACCACATCGGCATTGCCACCCAACCAGCCTTTCACCAAGGCGTCGGCCTCTTCCGACAGGAAGTCCAACTGGTGGATTTGCGCACCCGAAATCGGCTCAATCGCCTGCAAATCCACACCCAGCACTGTGCCCACCGGCTTTTTCGGATTCTGCCCCAGCGCATTCACGCGCTCAACCGCAATCTGGCACCAGCCACCCGGCGCACAGCCAAGGTCAACCACCCGCGCGCCCGGCACCAAAAACCCGTATTTTTCATCCAGCTCGGCAATCTTATAGGCCGCACGACCACGAAAACCCTCTTTCTTGGCACGGATCACATAAGGATCGTTCAACTGCCGCTCCAACCACAAGGTCGACGACAACTTCCGCCCCTTCGCCGACTTCACCCGCACGCGCAGTTCGCGTTGGCCCCGGCCTGATGTTTTCTTCTCGGTCATTCTTCCACACCACTATTCATAAGGCCCATCTTCCAGCACGCCATCCGCGCTCATCTGGGCATAAAGCAATCCCTCGCGCAGGCCCCGATCCGCAACCGACAACCGATCCGTCGGCCATACCCGCATAAGCGCTTGCAAAATCGCTGCCCCCGACATGATCAAGCTATGCCTGTCACGCCCAATCCGGGGGTCCGTCCGCCGCCCTTCTGGCCCCAACGCCAGATAATCGCGGATGACCGTATCTATCTGATCCGACGACATGCGCAACCCGTCCACCTTGGCCCGGTCATAGCGTTTCAAACCCAAAAACGACGCTGCCACCGTGGTGACCGTGCCGCTGGTCCCGATAATCTGAAACCCTTCGCGCGCGTTTTCATGGTTATAGGGCGAAAAGCTCGAAAGGTTTTCCTCAAAAAACCAACTCATCAGCGCAAACCGTGCGGCGTCATCCTCGACATCGGCAAACTGATCTTTCAGCGTGGCCACCCCCAGCGGCACTGAGATCCAATCAACTACCCGTGCTTGGCCCGGCCCCACCGGCTTGAACCCCGCATGCAGCCGCATAATCGCGCGCGGCCGGTCTGACGCCTCAACCCCGGTCATATCAATCCACACCAATTCCGTGGACCCGCCGCCAATATCAACCACCAACAACTGCTCGGTTTTCGCACTAACCAACGGCGCACAAGAAATCACCGCCAGCCGCGCCTCATCCTCGGGCGCGATAATCTCCAGCTGCAGCCCAGTCTCGCGCCGCACTTGCCGAATGAAATCGCGCGCATTCTTGGCCCGCCGACACGCCTCGGTCGCGACCAGACGCATCCGCTTAACCCCATGCTTTTCCAACTTTTTCTCACAAATCCGTAAGGCTTGGATTGTTCGGGACATGGACCCACGCGAAAGCCTGCCGCTGGCTCCAAGCCCTGCGCCAAGCTGGACAGTTTTGGAAAAACTGTCGATGACCTGAAACTGACTGCCACGCGGTCGCGCAATCAGCATCCGGCAACTGTTCGTACCCAGATCCAGCGCAGCATAAAGCTGTCCAGATCCAAGCTGAGGGGAGGCAGACGGTTCGACCAGAACCTCTCGGGCAACACCCGCATCAGGCTCAGGGATCGCGTCCTCCTCCCGGGGACGCTCGGGCGTCATATCGCGCCCTCCATTCATGGTTGCCCCAATGCTAACCGCGCCGCCCCCCCCGCGCAAGCATCTAAAGCCACCCCTCCCCCTCATAAACATCATGAAGCATTTGGAGGCTGTCGACTATCGCCCCCACGCCCCGCCTTTGCTAAACAACTGACCTGTTCACATAGGGGGTGGCATCAGCAGGTCGCTGACAGGCGCTTTCGTGTCGAAAAACGTCACTGTCCCTTGGGCCTAATCGCTAAAAGGGGGCCATAGCATAAAGGGGAATCGCATCATGCCAGAGGTTACCATCGTATATTGGCGGGATATTCCGGCGCAGGTTATTGTGGGCAAGGGCCGCTCCGGGTCCAAGGTACAATTACCCGAACGGTTTGAACAGGCAATTGACCGCTGCGCGATGAAAATCGGTGCCAAAGATGCCGATCTTTACCTCGCCGAATGGCGCAAAGCCACGCCCTACCCCGTTGATGGCGAACCCGCCGAGGTGGCCGCAGCCGAGGCAGCGCGTCTTGACGCAGAATACGACCTGCCGCGCATCAAACAATTGATCGATAATTCTGGCTGGGCGTGACCGCCTTGGAAAACAAACCTGTGACCAACAAAATTTGGGAGAATGTCGTGGCTCTTTTCAATTTCAAACGCGAAACCGCCGCCCCCACCACCAGCGCGACCGCGCCACAGGTAGAGGCATTTTTGCAAAACTACTCAATTGAGGTGATGCCGCGCACCGCCGAAAAGGTCGAAAATTTCCGCGACCTGCTGCCGCAGCACACCCGCGTCTACGTCGCCCATATCGAAGGCACGCCAATTGAAGAAATGGTCGCCACCGCAAAGCGTCTAAAGTCCGAAGGCTTTGACGTTATGCCCCACTTCCCTGCTCGCATCATCCCTGACCGCGCCACCCTTGCCGATTGGATCGCGCGCTATCAGGGAGAGGCCGATGTGAAACAAGCCCTCTTGCTTGGTGGCGGCGTCAGCACACCTGCAGGCGATTATGACAGCTCAATGCAGTTGATGGAAAGCGGTCTGTTTGACGGCTTTGACCGTTTGCACATCGCAGGCCACCCCGAAGGCAACCGCGACATTGACCGCGATGGAGGCGATAAAATCGTCATGGAAGCGCTTAAGTGGAAACAAGCGTTCTCCGAGCGTACCGACGCCAAAATGGCCTTGGCCACCCAGTTTTGCTTTGAGGCAGGCCCGGTGATCAAATGGGCCGACCGTCTGGCCGCCGAAGGCATCGATTTGCCGATCCATATCGGTGTGGCTGGCCCGGCCAAGCTGCAAACCTTGATCAAATTCGCCATCGCTTGCGGCGTCGGGCCATCGTTGAAAGTGCTGCAAAAGCGCGCGATGGATGTGACCAAACTGCTGCTGCCATATGAGCCCACCGAGTTTGTGAACGAACTGGCCGCCCACAAGGCCCGCCACCCAGATTTCGGCATCCAATCCGTGCACTTCTTCCCGCTTGGCGGCATCAAAGCCAACGCCAATTGGGCGATTGAGAATGGTGGAAAATCCGCTGTTCCCGCCTCTCACACTTAAGAAAGCAGTTTAACTATGGCCCGTACTGTCATTGAATCCCAAACAAAAACGGTAATAATCGGTTTTGACGAACCCTTTTGCGTGATCGGCGAACGCATCAACCCCACAGGCCGCAAAAAATTGGCGGCCGAGCTTGAAGCAGGCAATTTCGAGACCGTCCTGCGCGATGCGCTGGAACAGGTTGCCTGCGGTGCTACCGTGCTTGACGTGAACTCGGGCGCCGTGTTCACCAATAAAATGGCCGAAGACCCGCGCTATGCCGACAACAACTTTGTTGAACCGCCGCTTATGCATGAGCTCATCACCCGCATCCAAGCGATCACCGATGCGCCTTTGTGCATCGACAGCTCGGTCCCTGGCGCGCTTGAGGCGGGTCTGAAAGCCGCAAACGGCCGCCCGCTTCTTAACTCTGTTACCGGCGAAGAAGAACGCTTGGAACTGGTGTTGCCACTGGTCAAAAAATACAATGTGCCAGTCGTGGCCATCTCGAACGATGACACCGGCATTTCCGAAGACCCCGATGTCCGTTTTGCCGTGGCCAAGAAAATCGTCGAACGCGCCGCCGACTTCGGCATCCCTGCGCATGACATTGTGGTCGACCCGCTGGTCATGCCTGTGGGCGCTATGGGGTCTGCGGGCCAGCAAGTCTTTACCCTTGTGCGCCGCCTGCGCGAAGAATTGGGTGTAAACACCACCTGCGGCGCGTCTAACATTTCCTTTGGTCTGCCCCAGCGCCACGGCATCAACGGGGCCTTCCTGCCCATGGCCATTGGCGCAGGTATGACCTCTGCCATTATGAACCCTGTGCGCCTGCAAGAAATGGAGGCGATCCGCGCCGCAAACTTCCTGATGAATCACGATGCCAACGGCGGCGAATGGATCCGTTTTGCCAAGGTGATAGAAGCCGTCGAAGGCGGCATGAGCTTTGCCGAGGCCTCGGCTTCGATCGGGGCTGCGGGTGGTCGCGGTGGCCGCCGCGGTGGTCGCCGCAGCTAATACACTCCCCCTTTTGGGCCTGCGAAATCGGCAGGCCCAAATACAACCGCTGGACAATCCCAAAATCCCGCGCCATCAGAGCGGGATGAGTGAAAGCAACCGCCCCCTCGCCGCCGCCCTTTGGATGATCGGCTCCATCACCGCCTTTCTGGCGATGGCCGTGGCAGGGCGCGAAGTCTCCTCCGTCCATGATACTTTTGAAATCATGACATGGCGCTCGCTTATCGGCTTTCTCATCGTGACCACCGTAATCTTGGCCACCGGCCGAGGCCATCTGGTCAAAACCGACCGTCTTCCGCGGCACCTTTTGCGCAACACCATGCATTTCACCGGCCAAAACCTCTGGTTCTGGGCGCTCACCATGATCCCCTTGGGTCAGGTCTTTGCAC
>Ga0213868_10002280_pt1 | contig 18407 bp, 24 predicted proteins | sample PICome_9_FD_160087 | JGI IMG/M metagenome (GOLD analysis project Ga0213868, IMG submission 160087) | Coastal seawater microbial communities near Pivers Island, North Carolina, United States - PICO127 | ecosystem: Environmental > Aquatic > Marine > Coastal | place: USA: North Carolina...
TGGAACCACCACCTCCAACCAAAAAGCGGAAATAATTCCAAAATATCAGCAAAAAAATTCCGGCAATTTTTTGGTCTGTAGGGATTTTCGGAAACCTCTTGACTAAATACAGTATAGGGTCTATAATAGACCTGTCGTTCATCAGAGGAAACTCTGACGCAAGTAAGTCGCGGAACGGAGTTCGTTCATCCCATGTTAGAACTATTATTCTACACAACTCTCACCTGTCAGCAAACTGATGCTATCATCCTGCGAATGCAGAAAAATGAGGATATTAGTAATGCCGTTAAGATTGAGTTAGTTGAGACAATGAAGGAGTCAAATCCTGAATGTTATTGGGACGCAAACGACTAAAGGAACGGGCCTAAAAATCCAACTACTTTAGGAGTAAAATCATGTCTACTATCACTTATCGTGGTGTTAAGTACAACCCAGAAGCATATAAAGCTGCTGTGTTGGCAGAGCAAACCGCAACTCGTAACCACAATCTCATGTATCGTGGTATCAAAATCGAACGCAAGTTTGCATCTAAAAGTTGATAATTAACGCACTTAACTTTACTGAGGGTTGCAAGACCCTCTTTTTTTATGCTATAATGATGATGTAGTAATATGGTATATGGAAAAAGAAAGAGTTAACTTGATTATTCGCAATTTAGAACTCCTTTTAGATTCTCTAAAGGCAGAAGTAAATTCTGATAGAGATGATAAGGTAGATTATAATCCAGAATATCGTAGATATATTGAAGATTACGATGAAGTCTTTGAGGAAGAAAATGACTGAAACAAAAAAAGCAAAAGAACTTGTAAAATTGCTTGAAAGACTGATAGAGAAAGATTACCTCTATAGTGAAGAAAGTATCAAAGAAATGAAATCACAATTGCGTTCGGTAAAACAACAAATTGCTGATATAGATAAAAAGAACTCAAAAGGATTTGGAGCATGAATGTAAAATTGATCAGTGTTACACCTGATGCAGAGAAAATGATGGGATATGTGGCACGAGTGTCTAATCCTTCTAATCAAGAGAATCCAAAGGTTGCTGGTCTTCTTAAGTATTGTGTAAAACATCAGCACTGGAGTGTCTTTGAGCAGTCATTCATGACTCTTGAGATTGAGACCACAAGAGGACTTGCGGCTCAAATCTTGCGTCATCGGAGTTTTACATTCCAGGAGTTTTCTCAGAGATATGCTGATAGTTCTTTGTTGAGTACAAATATTCCTTTACCAGAACTTCGTAGGCAAGATACAAAAAACCGTCAGAATTCTATTGATGATATTGATGAATTTAAAGTTCAGAAGTATCAAATGTTGATGCAAGATTATTTTTCCAGAGGTATGGAACTATATCAAGAAATGCTCACTGATGGAATTGCAAAGGAATGTGCGAGATTTGTCCTTCCTTTAGCAACTCCTACAAGACTTTATATGAGCGGATCTTGTCGCAGCTGGGTGCATTATATAGATTTGAGATCTGCTCATGGAACTCAAAAAGAGCACATGGACATTGCAGAAGCATGTAAAAAGGTTTTTGTAGAACAGTTTCCAACAGTAGCAGAAGCTCTAGAATGGATCTAAATATTTTTATAATGAATTGATAACATGGCAACATATCCGATTATTAATAAAGAAACTGGTGAACAAAAGGAAATAGTTCTGAGTGTTCATGAATGGCCAAAATGGTGCGAGGAGAATAGTGATTGGATTCGTGATTGGTCTGATCCATCTACTTGCCCCAAACCAGCAGAAGTTGGTGAATGGAGAGATAAACTTGTGGCAAGAAATCCTGGATGGAATGAAGTTTTAAACAAGGCATCAAAAGCACCAGGTTCTAAAGTAACTAAAATCTAATGGCAAGAAGAAAAAGAGCATCTGCGAATGATCAACCTATTGGAGTTGGTCTTACGACAAAGCAGATGAAAAGAAAAAAACCATTAAGTTCTGGATACTTGGTGGATATAGACCCACTTAATGATAATCAAAAAAGACTGTTTGATTCTTATAAAGAAGGAAAGCATCTTATTGCATATGGTTGTGCAGGCACAGGAAAGACCTTTATAACCCTCTTTAACGCACTTAAAGATGTATTAGATGAGAACACTCCTTATGAGAGAATATACCTCGTCAGGTCTCTTGTAGCAACCAGAGAGATTGGGTTTCTTCCTGGTTCTCATGAAGATAAGGCAGACATCTATCAAATTCCATATAAGAATATGGTGAAGTATATGTTCCAGATGCCTTCTGATGCTGATTTTGAGATGTTGTATGGTAATCTTAAATCGCAGGAATCAATTAAATTCTGGAGCACATCATTTATTAGAGGTACTACTCTTGATAATGCTATAATTATTGTAGATGAATTTTCTAACCTTAATGGGCACGAATTAGATTCAATTATTACTCGTGTTGGTGAAAATAGTAGAATTTGTTTTTGTGGAGATGCTGCCCAGTCTGACCTTACTAAAATGAATGAAAAGAATGGTATTATGGATTTTATGAATATTGTTAGAAAAATGCCATCTTTTGATATAATTGAGTTTGGAATAGATGATGTATGTAGATCTGGTCTTGTTAAAGAATATCTAATGGCAAAAAATGAATTGGGAATTAATTTATGACTATATGTATAGTTCGTAAAACTTCCAGTTATTATAAATAATTATAACTTTCACGAACTGTAATGTATAAAGTTTATTTAATTACCAATATTGAAAATAAAAAACAGTATGTAGGTATAACTAAATTTTCTATTGAAGAACGATTTTTGCAACATACTAAAAGAGGATTTCTTTTAACAGAAGCAATAGAAAAATATGGAGAACAAAATTTCTCTATTAAATTAGTTGAAGAAGTCGAAAGTGCTGAACGTGCATATGAACTTGAAATTTTCTATATTCAAAAATATAATACCAAAGTTCCTAATGGATATAATTTAACTGATGGTGGAGATGGTATTTTTGGTTGGGAAGCAAGTGAAGAATATCGTCAAGAATGTTCTGATCGAGTAAAATTGCTCCATAAAGAAAAAAAAGTTGGTATGTATGGAAAAAAACATAGTGAAGAAACAAAGAAAAAAATGAGTGCGTCTTCAAAAGGAAATAAGAATTGTTTGGGAAGAACATTATCGGAAGAATCTAAACAAAAAATCAGAGAAAAACATTTGGGAAAATTTGTATCTGAAGAAACGAAGAAAAAAATTAGTGAGAATCATCACGATATTTCTGGAAAAAATAATCCTATGTATGGGAAAAAACATTCACCAAAAACTATCGAAAAGATAAAACAAAAAGCAAAAAATCGTCCCAAAAGAATTTGGGTCAATAATGGAACTGAAGAAAAACTTATAACAATTGACGAATCTATACCTATGGGTTATAATACTGGTAGAATGAGGTCTTAATGTTTAATCATGTTGATTTAAATCTTCCTCAACTTGAGAGGGAGACTATAGATGGAGTCAGATATTATTCTGTTCCTGATGAAGAACAACTCTTAAGACTGGTCTCAATCACTTCTGTGACCAGTCATTTTAATAAGGAGATTTTTGTTAAATGGCGTAAGAAGGTTGGTAATGAAGAAGCAGATCGAGTCACAAAGGCGGCAACACGTCGTGGGACTGATATGCACACTCTTACTGAGTGTCACCTAAAAAACATAGAGTTGCCAAAAGTTCCTCCTATTTCTGAGTTCTTATTTAAGATTTCTAAAGGTACTTTAAAGAACATTAATAATATTCATGCTCTGGAAACTTCCCTATATAGTAAGCAGTTAGGTATTGCTGGAACCGTCGATTGTATTGCAGAATACGAGGGTGAATTAGCAATAATTGACTTTAAGACTTCTAAAAAACCGAAACCAAGAAATTGGATCGAAAACTATTTCGTACAATGTGCGGCATATGGATGTATGTTGTATGAAATGACTGGTATTCCGGTCAAAAAATTTGTAATCATCATGGCTTGTGAAAATGGAGAATGCGTCGTCTACGAAGAAAGAGACAAATCAAAGTACATCAAACTTCTTACCGAATATATTAGAAAGTTTGTTACAGATAAATTGGAACTCTATGGAACCGAATAAGGAACTAGAAAAGGTATTAGCAAGTAAATTTTTAACACCATCTAAATTTGCACTTGAAATCGAAAAGATTGTTGCCGAAGAAAAAATCAACTACATCGATGCCATTTGTCACTATTGTGAATTAAATGAACTTGATGTAGAATCAGTAACAAAACTTGTATCAAAACCACTGAAAGAAAAACTGAAGTGGGATGCTACGAGACTTAATTTTATGAAAGCAACTTCGAAAGCAAAACTGCCTTTATGAAGTCTTGACTTTTTGCCTAAAATATGTTATCCTATGGAGGGGTTAAGTGTGCCGGTCTGTGGTTATTCAGGCGCACTTGCCCTTTTTAATGTTTTGTGGTAATATATACTATAACCACAGACCATATATGAAATACTACGATGTCTACGATGTGAGCTCCATAAACGAGGTGCTGGGCGTTGAAGGACCCGATTTAATAGAGGATACTATTAGCGAAGAAGAGATAAACTATCTGGACTACCTAGACCCAGAAAAGGTAAGACAGAATAGAAACGAATATATGAGGGAGTATAATAAGAAATACTATCACGAAAATCCTGAACGGGCAAAAGAATGGCGTGATAAAAGAATAGAGAGGAGGAGAGAGACGGAGCGTGCCTGGCGTGCTAAAAACAGAGAGAGATTGAATGCCCGTAAACGAGAACAATATTTGAAGAAAAAACTTGAAAATGTAGACAAAGAGTGATATAATATATACAGTTGAAATGTGAAAATTGAGAGTGGCTCCTTTTGAAGTCTATTGTGAATATCTTGCCTTAAAAAATCACTTTTCAAATCCTAAATATGATTACTTTAAGTATAATAAAAAAGTTCGTGCTACTATAAGTTCCTTTAATAAGAGAAGAGATAAGTATTTTTTTGAAAAAACAAGTCGTAAATATAAAGACGAAGATATTGTTAATTTTTTGGTAGCAAACTTTGTAGAATCTACTAGTGTAAATCAGGTATGGATTGGAGAAATTATCAGTTCTGGAGAAAGGACTTACGCAGATTGGACAAAGAGACAACAGAGTTTGACTTACTTGTTCAAAGAACAAAGCAACGAATTACTCTCGAACAACGAATTAGAGAATCTATTCAGTTGTTCGAAAGGTCATCCAATAATCTTAAAAAGATTTCTTGGTGGAGACATAAGTCTTGAAACTTTTGTAATCTATGACAGAATATTCTCATTCAGAAAGAAGTTTGATAAAGAACTGAAAGATCCTGTATGGGAAACCGTAAGTTTAAAACTCCAAAAATATTCTCCCTTTCTAAATATTGATGTGTTCAAATTCAAAAAGATTTTAAGGGACCTTGTAGATGAGTGACTTTTTTGATTCTGAAATCATTCAGGAAGAACTGAGTGAAATTAATGAAATGCAAGAAAAAATCTACGAGAGTTTTATTACTTTCGGTGCGATGTCCCGTGAACAAAAACTTGAACATGTTGAAATACTTTCATCTTTGCTTGAAAAACAGCAAGTGATGTATACTAGACTATCTCTTTCTGATGACCCAAAGGCCATCGAAATGAAAGATAATCTACGCAAGTCAGTTTCAATGATGGGTTTCCCACCAGAGACTGATATGCTGACTTTATTCAATAGTATGAATGCCACAATCAAATCTCTCAAAGACTATATTGACGACTGAGAGAATTTCTGCTATACTATCCGAGTAAATCCAAAACATCCAAACTAATCTAAGGTAATCTAAATGTCTTTTGCTGATCTTAAGAAGCAATCCAAACTGGGTTCTTTGACACAAAAACTGGTCAAGGAAGTCGAAAAAATGAATAATGCAGGTAGTTCAGGAGATGATCGTCTCTGGAAACTAGAATGTGATAAAGGTGGTAATGGTTATGCCGTTATTCGTTTCCTTCCTGCTCCTGAAGGTGAAGACCTTCCATTTGTTAAACTCTACTCTCATGCCTTCCAAGGTCCTGGTGGATGGTATATTGAGAACTCTCTGACTACTCTGAGTCAGAAAGACCCAATGTCAGAATACAACACGATGCTGTGGAATAACGGCACTGATAGTGGTAAAGAGCAAGCACGTAAGCAGAAACGTAAACTGACTTATGTCTCAAACATCTATGTTGTAAAAGATCCTGCTAATCCTTCTAATGAAGGTCAAGTATTCTTGTATAAGTTCGGTAAGAAAATCTTTGATAAGATTACTGCCGCAATGCAGCCTGAATTTGAGGACGAGGAAGCAATTGATCCGTTTGACTTCTGGCAGGGTGCTAACTTCAAGTTGAAGGCAAAGAATGTTGCCGGTTACCGTAACTACGATTCTTCAGAGTTTGCCCGTCAGGATGCACTTCTGGAAGATGATGACCCAATATTGGAAGAAATCTGGAAGAAAGAGTACTCTCTTGAAGAGTTTGTTGCCCCTGATCAATTCAAGTCTTATGATGAACTGAAGAAGCGTCTTGATTATGTTCTTGGTATCAAAGGAACGACTAAGTTCCAAGACCAAGAATCAGTTCAGGAAGAAGAAGAGTTCCGTCAGCAGAATCGTGGAGAATCAGCACCTTCAGTTCCTCAGTCAATGAAGGAAGAACTTGATAGTCTGTCACCTACCAAGACTGATGATGACGATGATGATACTCTCTCATACTTTGCCGCACTCGCAGCAGACTGAGTTAGTTAGAGGTTGTGACTTTGGTATTCTCAGTTCTAATCAGTGATTCATTCACATATTCTGAGGATAAACCATAAGTCATAATCTCTCTCATATCATTTAAAAATTGTTGTAAATATCCTTGCTTTAGTAAATAAATCGAGGATTTTTTATTGTTCTTAATTGTTTCATATTCCCAGTTTGTAACACCTCTTACAGGATTGGATATAATCACTCGTTCAACATTCTCATCAAAAGATGATGTTGAATCATTAGTATAATAAATTCCATTATCATAATAGGATATAGAAAAGTCTTCATTGACATCTTTACCTGCCGGAAGAATCAATCTACCACTAGAATCTTTGACTTCTTTAGTTTCATAATAATTAATATCAGATAAGTTCTCTACACTATACTTATTTTCTGCATACTTATATAATTGGTAATTAGATAAAGGCCATTCATCTCTTACATTAATAATACCGGCAGTCATTAAGACTACCCAATCTAAATCTGCCTTACCATAAAACTCTTCGGCAACTGTATCAGGTCTGGCACCTTCTACGATTTCATACTTATTGAAGATTGTAAAAACATTTTGTAAATCATCACGTAACTTATTTCTTCTGAATAAGTTTTTGACTTTTAAGTAATCTTGTGATGAAATTGCATCAGACAAAAATGACTGATATTCTACATCTGGTAGTTCTCTGAAATATCCCATTTTAGTATCCTACTCCTCTTATTGATTGTTGTGCTCCTTCTTTTTCGAGATCTTCATTACCAAAATCATCATAATCTTCTGCATAAATTGGACTCAGTTCTTGGAATGATAATTGCATCACCATATGAACTGGTGTTTTGGACTCATCATTATATGTCATATAAGTTCCCGAACCTGTGTAATTGACCTGAACATTTGTAAGTGCTGCAACAACAAAACTATTTAAAAATTTATGATCACTATTTCCAGTCCTATACTTTAAACGGAATACGTTTGGAGATTTAAGGAATAGTCCTGCGTTTCCATCCTTAGATCCTTCTGTAATTGTTGAGGTAGGTGCCATATTTCTTTTCAATTCAATAATAATTTTTTTAATTTCTCTTGCTTCTCTACCATTTCTTGGAGCAAGATTAAATGAAAAATTAAAACTTCTTAATTTTATACCATTAAATAACAGTTCTGTATTTGGATTTAAGATTTGTCCCGTTGATCTTGCTAAAACTCCCGAAAAACTAGTGTTTGCTCCTAAAAGATTTACTGCCTTTGACGCAAAAAATGAATTAGATATGTCTTGTGCTTGACCACTTACCGCAAGACCTTCTAAATCCCCACCAGCTTGAATTGCGGCATCAAATATTCCTTTGAAAGGATTTGAACTAGTCATTATATCTCCTGCAGCACCCAACCCATATGCTGCTACGGTATTTAAACTATCTTCACCCCAACCCGTAGAATTTGTTGATGAAATATTTTGTGGTATTGGTAAAAATATAGTACCTATTGCATCTTCTTTTTTTACATTATCATAAAACTTTTTAGATGATCGTACTCCTTCCGTGAGCACACTAGCTTGAGGAGTAATTCCTAATGTTTTATACTTTAAAATTTCTATCTGCAAATAATCAGTAGTACTATAAATTTCTGAATATGGATATCTTAATGGTGTTGAAAATTTATTATTTCTATTACTTGCAGATTTTTGTCTTTTGAATTTTAATGGTGATGGTGATGGTGATGGTGATTCTTCTCCTCCTGTATCTCCTAGTTCTCCCTCTTCTTTATTTTGTACTGTTGTATCTGGGTTTGTGTGTCCTTGGAAAGGACCTATTCCAGGTTTTTGTTGAGCTTGACCTTTACCTGAACCAGATGAATCACCACCAGGGCCATAGAAAGGTTTTTGTGTCACAAATTCGGTTATGGGTCCTATTAAAGACATATATATTTCTCTCTTTTTAAAACTATTTAGAACGAACTTTAGCAAAACCGAGTTCTATCACATCAGACATCTCTTCTGGATAGATTTCGTAGAGTCCACCAATGATTTGATTGTAATCATATTGCCTTCTACTATTTTGAGAATCCCAATGAAAATTAATTCCACGAAACCCCCAAGAGAATACTTCTGTAACACCTACAAGAGGGTGTTGGTCATACTGCATTCCTGGTGTCTTGGCATTATAAAAGAAGGTATAATATTTTCCACTAGAAGGAACCTTACCACCTTCGGATAAAACACTGATTAATTCAGTCATAATATCATCAGCAGTTTCTATACCAATTAAAGTATCAACAACACCACGCACACGATTATCATTATCTTCTGTTGGATTTCTTCTTTGTTGGAGTGTCTTTCTTGGCATTACTTAATACCGAGTTCGTTTTCTGTAAGGACCTTAAACTCATAACCATGATCTAAACACCATTCTTTGGCGGCATTCCATTTTGCCTGATTTTTAGCATACTCAACGACTTCATAGATATAACCTTTTGTCTTTCTTTGTTTGACTTTAGGTTCGATACACTGCTTAAATGGTTTGATTTCAATAATCATCTTTTTAATCATACCATTTGATTCTTTGACCTTGATATAAAAGTCTGGAAAGTATCTGTGGTATCTGTTATCAATGGGTGAACGATAGGGAACAATAACTTCTTCACTTCCCCATTCTAAAATATTCTGGTTATTATCACAATAAACCATGAATTTTCTTTCCCATAAGGAACGATAAACGATGTTATTGGGATCACCCTTATACTTTTTAGGATAAGATGGTTTATATTTTCCCTTATATGACATCTAAATAACTAATAATAAAGTAGTCGTATAGGTATTTAGAGTGCCGAGAATTAAAAAAATATCAGAATTTAAACCCTTAATTACTAATCTTGCACAGACATCTCATTATCAAGTCATGTTTGGTGGGTTGAATAGCGGATTAAGTGGATATTTAGATGAAAGAGGAGTAAATACGAGATTTATTACAGAAGAATCTGGTTTATTATGTTCTTCTGCTTCCATTCCTGGTAGTTCATTAGCAACTGCGGATATTAATGGAAACTTTATGGGTATGCAGGAGAAGATGGCACATACCCGAATTTTTACTGAAATGCAATTGGAATTTTATGTTGATTCTGATTATAGAATGATTAAGTTTCTAGAGCACTGGATGGAATATATTGTAAGTGGGGGACAATCACCATCTATTGGTCCTGGATATTATTATCGAATGCAGTTCCCAGAACAATATAAATGTGATCAGACAAAAATTATAAAATTTGATAGGAATGGAGATAAAGAATTGGAATATAAATTCTTTAAGTTGTTTCCAAAAAATTTAACATCTATTCCAGTTTCTTATGGAACTGCTGATATATTAAAAGTCAGTGCTTCGTTCGAGTATGAGCGTTATGTTTCTGGTAAATTAACATCGAAGAGTGTGAAAGATGGAACTAGTAATAATAGAGGATCTGTGAAAACTGAACCTATTCCTCTTGAAGTAATTCCATTTGAAGGACGACAAATAAGTGGAGTAGTTCTTCCAAATAATAATCTTGCTTAATCCGTTCTAAATAATTACAACTGAAATTATAATGGGTTGTTATGCCTTTACCTAAAATTAATACTCCAATTTATGAGTTGGAATTGCCTTCGACTAAAAAGAAAATTAGATACAGACCATTTTTAGTTAAGGAAGAAAAGATTCTAATTATTGCGATGGAATCGGAAGATCAGAAACAAATTACGACTGCCATCAAAACTGTAATCGGTAACTGTATTCTTTCTAGAGGTATTAAAGTAGAACAACTATCTACTTTTGATATTGAATTTCTTTTCTTAAATATCAGAGGCAAATCTGTCGGAGAAGATGTTGAAGTATTGTTGACTTGTCCTGATGATGAAGAGACTCAAGTTTCTGTAGTTATCAATCTCGATGATATCAAGGTTCAATCTGATAAAAATCATTCGAGAGATATTGTATTAGATGAAAATCTAACTATGAGAATGAAGTATCCTTCTCTAGATGAGTTCATTAAATCCAATTTTAGTTTTGATGGTAAGTTTGGTGTGGATGAATCATTCCAACTAATTGCTTCTTCGGTAGAGCAAATTTATAATGAGGAAGAGTCATGGAATTCTTCTGATTGTAGTAAGAAGGAAATGCTTGATTTTATTGAGCAATTGAGTTCCAAACAATTTAAAGAAGTTGAGAATTTCTTTGAGACAATGCCAAAACTTTCACATACTGTAAAATTAAAAAATCCAAACACTGGGGTCGAAAGTGATGTTGTATTGGAAGGTCTTTCCAGTTTTTTCGCATAGGTATGGCGCACACTGATCTTGCGTCATACTACCAAATAACATTTGCCCTGATGCAGCATCATAAATATAGCTTAACAGAGTTAGAAAATATGATACCCTGGGAGAAGGACATCTACCTCACTTTATTAGAGCAATATATTGAAGAAGAAAAATTAAAACAGCAGCAAAATAGTGGCAATTAATAACACACCACAATTAAATATGAGGAGAGGTAATATTTCTCCTAATAAGATTGCTAATACTGGGACAAATCCTTATACGGGAGAGTACTTATCTGCTGGAGAAAGAAAATTAATATTCAAAAGAAATGTAAGTTCTGCAAATGTTTTTAAGAAATCGGGAGCACTTGTAAAAACAACACCATCTGCGATCACTTCTAATGTTGATACATCAAGTTTATCTAAAAGAGTTTCTATATTAGAAAATGATGTTTCTTTTCTGGCAAAGGCATTAAATAAGGAAGCAGACCTTGAGAAAAAGGCACAGAAACAATATGAAAAAGATGTAGGAAAAGTAGAAGAAAAGAAACTTAGAAGTGGTGAAGAGAAAAAATTAGAGAAAAAAATAACCAAAGGACTAATTTCTCCAGTAAAAGCAGTAGGAAAAAAAGCAGGAGGAGTTCTTGGGAACCTGGTAGAAGTCTTTATGACTCTCCTTGGAGGGTGGTTAACAAATCAAGGATTAGAGGCAATAAGAGCAAATGCAGAAGGTAATATTGGTAAATTAGAATCAATAGCAGAAGAAGTTGGAAAAACTCTTATAACTGTTGGTGGAATATTTTTATTATTGAATGGTGGTTTTGCAATAATTGGAGGTCTTATTGGTGCATTAGCTCTTAAGATTGGTGGATTTTTATGGAGAAGATCACTTGGAAGAATTTTTAATCCTAAAATTCCAAAGGCAAATGTCCCAAATGCTAACATAGGAGGAGGAGCTCGTGCCGTAGGTGCTGCAGGTTCTTCAATTTCTCAGCAAGCTGCAGAATCTTTAGGAAAGACAAAGATTAAAACAACAGTTAATGCTGCTAGAACTGGAGGTATGGCATCAAAACTTTATGATAAACTTCCCGCAGGAGTAAAAAGATTTAATAATCTTTTTCAAGGTGGTATGAGAGGTTCTAAGCAAATACCAGGACTTCCTCGCATGTCTGCTCCAAAACCAAAAGGACTTGCATTTAAACTTGGGGAAATGTTTGGTGGATTGAAGAATTTTGCAGGTAAAACAAAAGATTTTGTAATAGGAGGATTGAAAAAAGTTACGGATCCTTTAATAAAACCACTTTTAGGAGGAGCAAAAGCATTAGGAAATCAAATTGTAGGAATTGCGAGTAAAATACCCGGACTTAATAAATTTTTAAAAGCTCAAGGTATAAATTCTGTTAAAAATGCAAAAAGTGTAGGAAAAGCTGGTGGAATACTAGGATCAAAAGCTCTTCCCTTTATAGGTGGACTTGTAAACTTTATGTTTGCCTATGATAGGATGGCAAATGGAGATCTGATTGGTGGAGGACTAGAAGCGATATCTGGTTTGCTAGATATTGGTGGATTATGGCCATTATCTACTGCACTTGATGCATTTTTACTTGCTAGGGATTTTATGCCCGGAATTAAAGAAAATGAAGAAAAATTATTAGGAAATCTTGGATTAGGAAAATTTGTTAAAAGTGCCGAGGGTATAACATCAAAACTTCCAAATCTTGGAGATATATTAAATATGGTTCTTGGTAAAAAGCCAGAGCAACCAAAAGCAAAAGTATCACCGGCAGCTACAACACCAACACCAGTGACAACACCAGTACCAGGAGAAATGCCTGCAGGAGCAATGTCTGCTGCACAAGTTTCTTCTCCATCTTCTCCATCTTCTCCATCAATGTCAGCACCAGGACCAGTATCTGGTGGTGGAAATACAACCGTAATTTATAAGAAAGTTGGAGGTTCTGGAGGACAAATGCAGGGGCAATCACTTAAGAGTGGATCTGCGACTGATGTCCCATTAATTGCTTCGGCAGATCCAAGCAATTTCTATACGATGTATTCTCAACTTCTCTATAATGTGGTAGGTTAAGATGGCAGTAGGAGCAATCGCGGCAGGAGCACTTAGAATAGGTTCAATGTTTGCCAAAGGTGCTGGTTCAGTTCTTTCTGGTGGAGCAAGGGGAGTTGGTAGAAGTGGAGGAATGCTTCGTAGAGCAGTTCTTAAAAAATCTAAGGTAAAAAGAGAAAATATTGCAAGAAGTAAAAGTTTTAATAAAAAACTTATGGAGAGAAATAAGAGAAGACAAAAAGAAAAAACTATAGAAACTTTTAGTATAAAAAAACCTAGACTTGGATCAATTCCGGGTAAAAGTTTTTTTGAGAAAATTTTAGATTTTATTGGAACTTTATTTCTTGGGTGGTTATTTAATAATCTTCCAAAAATTATAAAGTTTGTTCAAGATTTAATTAAAAGAATAAATCTTCTTATTGATAGTTTAAAAAGTTTTGTTAAAAATCTTGGAAGTTGGTTTACGGCATTAAAAGATAATATTGTTGCACGATTTGAAAATATAAAAAGTTTTGATTTTACAGATCAATCTGGAAAGATTAAAAAGTCAATGGATGATTTGGAGAAAGCATTTATAGGAATGTCAAATGATTTTGATAATGCCCAAAAAGCGATAACTGGAGATATAAGTGGAGAAACTTCTGGTGAAGTAACGGGAGAGAGTGGTCCAATATCTGGAGGAGAATCTGCTATAGCAAAACAGATGTATGATTATTTAATGACTAAAGAAGGAATGACAGAAAATAAAGCAGAAGGAATTGTTGCTAATATCAAATTTGAATCTGGATTTAGACCTGGAGTTGCATCGGGAGATGATGGTGGTTCTGGTGGATTATTTCAAATGAAAGCTGAACGTGGCATAGCTTTGCAGAGGGCAGTTCCAAATTGGAAAACTAATTGGAAAGGTCAAATAGATCATGCTCTACAAACAGACAGAGGTCCAGAATATATGGGGAAGAATTTTTCTTCTGGTGGTGATGCTGCAAACTGGTTTATGAGAAATTATGAAAGACCCAGTGAAGGACTTAGAAATACTAGAGATGTAAATCAAAGACAATGGTTAAAGAAAGCAAACCTTTCTGGAGAAATGGGTGGTAGTGGTGGAAAATATGGTGGTGGAGGAGGAAATGTTGTAGAATATATTACAGGAGATAGAAGGCACCCAAACTTTGAATATAATGGTCATGGAAGAGAATCAAATTATCATGAGCACATTGCATTTAAAACTCTCCAAGATAAAGAAAGAGCAAAGGCAGCATTACGTGCGGCAGGAATACAAGTAGGTAGTGAATATAGACCGGGAGATCCTGGATGGCACGGAGCAAACTTGGCAATTGATGTTCCTGGAGGACAGTGGGGTGGTAGTGGTGCAATCGGACAACGAGAGTATAATGGTTCTGCAAGAGTGCGACAAGTATTATCAAATGCCGGATTTGGTGGTGCAGGATTAGGACATGGATCAAGTGCAATCTCTCGATCTCCGGGAGTGATGCCTGATATTGGATATTCGACAGGACCACAAAATACCATCCTAATTATAGAAGAAGAAGCACCACCAATGATGATGGGACAATCTGGAGGATCTTCTCCAATTATTGTTATGGGTGCCTCGTTAAATAGTATTATGAAAAGAAAATTACTAACAGATTTAGCATATACTTAAATGTCAGCATCCGGATCTTCACTATACGAAACACTAATATTAGAATCTAATGATAAACAGAGAACTGTTGATCTGAAATTAGGTGCCGTTTCGATTGATTATTATGAGGATATTTTTTCTCCAACAATTACTGCTAAAATCCGAGTAATCAATACTGGGGATTCAATTGAAGGTGAGAAAAGTGGTAAATTACAATCGATATATAATGGTCTTCCTTTAAGAGGTGGTGAAAGAGTTCGTATGAAAGTTTTAGATAGAGGTGATGAAAAGAAAGGTCTTGATTTTGCATCAAATTCAAGTAAGTATCTTTATGTTTCTAGTATTACTGATGTAATTTCCGAATCTCAAACAGAAAGTTTTCTACTTAATCTAGTTTCAAGGGAAGCAATCACAAATGAAACTACGAGAGTTGCAAAAAAATATACAGGAACAATTGATCAGTCAGTATCAAAAATTTTAAAGGATGTTTTAAAAACTGCAAAATTTAATACTGAAGATATAGAAAAATCACAAAATCCATATTCATTTATTGGCAATCTAAAAAAACCTTTCACAACTTTAGTTTGGTTAGCATCAAAAGCAGTTCCGGTTTCTTCTGGAGATGCCACTGCAGGATTTGTTTTTTATCAGACAAAAGATGGATTTAAATTTAAATCTATCGATGGTTTAATGAAACAAGAACCAAAAAATAAAAATACACCTTATTATTATACAGAAGTTAATGTAAATGAAACTGAAACCAATAATGATTTTAAAATTTTAAATTATTTTACCGATAAAAATCAAAACTTAATTGAAAAATTAAGATTAGGAGCATATGCAAGTAAAAATATGTTTTTTAATCCATTAAATTTTAATATTAGTAATAATACATTTAAATTATCAAAATATAAAGATAAGACAGAAAGTTTAGGAGCAAAAGGATTTAAATTGCCAACAATGGGAGAAGGATCTAATGTTTCTCTTGCAGAAAGTCCTACAAGAATCATATCTGGAATTCTTGATATTGGAACATTGGATAAAGGAATCTCAACAGAAAAAAATGCAGACCCAGAAAAATATAAATCACAATCTCTTATGAGATATAATACACTTTTGACTCAAACAGTAAGCATGATGATTCCGTGTAATACTAATCTGAGTGCCGGTGATGTAATTGATTGTAAATTTCCAAAAATTTCATCAGAAGATGAAAATGAATTAGATAGTGAAGTAAGTGGGACATATATAATAAAGGAATTATGCCATCATTTTGAACCTAACAGTTCTTATACTTCTTTGAAATTGGTTAGAGATAATTTTGGAATCAATAAAAAAGAACAATGATAGAAGAATCTACACTCAAAAGTAATTTTATTGGAAGAGACGGATTTCGTTGGTGGATTGGTCAAATTGCACAAACTGCTTCTGCACCAGAACAGGCAAATGGAGAAGGTTGGGCATTTAGATATAAGGTTAGAATATTAGGATATCACCCTGATAATTACAGTGAACTTTCTGATGAAGATCTTCCTTGGGCAGGAGTTATGATGCCCACAACCGCAGGAAGTGGTGGTGGTGGATTTGCTCAAAGTGCTAGGATTAATCAGGGAGATATTGTTGTAGGGTTTTTTCTTGATGGTGATGATGCACAAATTCCGGTGATTATGGGTGCTTTTGGAAAAACACAATTTACACCATCACTCGAACCATCAGATCCTTTTGTTCCATTTACTGGTTATACTACAAATATAAAAAGACCCGACACAAAAAGTGATCGAGAATCGACAGGACAAAGTTCAGAGGATCAAAAACAACCTAGAAATATAGAAAATGTTGATCCTCTAAATGAAAACAATAAAGAGAAAGGTAAAGCAAGAGAAGTAAAAGCATCAGAAGCAACAGGAAAAGTTATAACATTTGCTGATACTTGTGAAGATAATTTTGCTACAGAAGTTACTGGAATATTAGGAAATCTAATTAATGTTATCAATCAAGGAACTGATTTTCTTGGAGACATTCAAAATGCAGTTAAAAAAATACAGGTTCTTGCTAATCAGTTTGTAGGAACTTTATTCAACTCATTATATACCGCATTAATTCCAATTTTAAAAAGTGGATTAGATCTTTTATATAAAAAGGTTTATGCTGCAACTCTTGCTGCAACAGGAAATCCAATTGCAGCACATTTAGCTGGTGTTGCCGCACAAGAATCAATGGTTCCTCCATTAAAAGCAGCACAAGATGCAATCGCATGTGTTTCTGCAAAAATTATTAATGGTCTTGGAGATACACTCAAAGATTTAATCGAATCAACTGTTTTAGAAGTTGTTAATTTTGGAGTTTGTACTGCAGAACAATTTATTGGTTCTTTCTTAAATGGTATTATTGATGATATATCGTCCGGATTAGATTCTGTTTTGGGTGGTATAAGTAAAATTTTAGAATTGGCAAGTCCAGGATTTAAAATTGTAGATTTTCTTCGTAGTTCTGTTGATGTAATAAAATCTATTCAAAATTTCTTTAGTTGTAATCAAACTGCAGATAAATGTCATGGTGTTAAGGAATGGACAATTGGATATGGTCCAAAAAATAAAGCAAAAGTGAATGATATTTTAGATAATGCCTTGGAATTTGCAAATATCTCAAATGCATTATCTGCTATAACACCACAAACTTCGCCATATAGTAAACCTGATTGTGGAACTCCAACAAGTTGTGGAGGACCAACAGTATCATTCTTTGGTGGAAATGGTATAGGTGGTGCTGGTAAAGTAATTATGGGAGGAATTGTCAATAATACTGATGGTTTAGGAGAAATAACATCTTCTGTTGCAAAAACTGGAAGTATTATTGGTGTCGAGATTACAGATCCGGGTTCTAAATATACTTATGCTCCACCAATGGTTACTTTTGAAGATTCTTGTGGTCTTGGGTATGGTGCAGTTGGAAGAGCAATTGTTGATTACGACAAAAATTCTTCAACATATGGACAAATTACAGGTGTTTATATGCTTTCAGAAGGTGAAAATTATCCTGTAGAAGATACACTCGAAGGTTCTGAAATAGAATTAGATGATGGTTCGATTGTAGATGCAATAGTTCTTTATCCAGGAACTGGATATGATCCTGGAGATACTGCGACTGATGATAATGGAGAAGAGTATGACCTTACTATCGAAGATGGAAAAATTATATCAGCATCTCCAATAAATAGATTGAAAGCAACTGAGTTACCAACAATTACAATTATTACAGAAACTGGTATTGGAGCACTTATAAAACCAATAGTAAGAACATTTACTTCTTCACCTCCTTCTCAGGATGAAATTATTAGTGTTATAGATTGCGTATAATAAAATGGCAGAAAGACCGAATCAAAATATAGAATTACGTTCTTACGATTCTTACGGACCCAATTATAGTTTTAGTATTTCTGATCCTCAAATGAATGGTGATGGACCATCAATTGCAGGATTTTATGCTTATACTGAAAATAAGGATGTAGATTTAAAATTATTTTCTGAAAGTGGAATTTTTCATCAACATAACGATAAATGTATAGAAATGATTTCCGGAACAAAAAATTCGGCAAAAGATGTTAGTTTTGTTTTAGCAACTGTTAATGGTGATATTACAATTACTTGTATGAATAATGGTAATGTAAAAATTAAGGGAC
>Ga0213868_10002283_pt1 | contig 18403 bp, 15 predicted proteins | sample PICome_9_FD_160087 | JGI IMG/M metagenome (GOLD analysis project Ga0213868, IMG submission 160087) | Coastal seawater microbial communities near Pivers Island, North Carolina, United States - PICO127 | ecosystem: Environmental > Aquatic > Marine > Coastal | place: USA: North Carolina...
TTTTTCCATCACCTTCATAACAGACCCATGTGACTGTATAAGCGACAACGTTCAGGCCATCTTCCCCCTCTTGGGTTTGCAAGGATCTTAGGTAATCTTCCACACCTGGTTGGAGATTCTCGACTGAGCTTACGCTGATAACAAGGTCACCTTTAAATCCAGAGATTTTGAGCGAGTTGATGAATAGCAAGTAGATTCGCAAGTCATATCCCTCAGCGAGGGCAAATATAGCATCGACACTTCTTCGATGATGGCCAAATGTGGGCTTCAGGATTACATTTCCGCCGTTGGGGGCAGGGGATGCAAATTGCTTCGATAACAGTGCACCTTGTTCAATTTGCTGTTTGGTATCGTTATGCAAGTCAGATACTTTAACAGATGTATCAGAAGTCTCAGTTACATCTCGAGTAGGAATGTTCTCGTAGGGAAGATCGTACAGCCATGGGAAGAGTTCTCGGTCTTTCTTTCTCATTTGTTCTTTCAATTCTTCCACCTTTTCTTTCCAAGATTCAATCTCCTCTTGTGATGATTTACTGCTGGATATCCAATGATGAATATCGGATGTCCCTAGCCATCTAGTAACTATTGGACTCTTATTTTCTGCATCTGTTGTCTGTTGCAAATCATAAAGTTCCTTCAGTTGTTTCTTTAGAGCAATTTCTCCATCTACGGAGTAGGATGACTGAGCTGCCATATAAGCATTTGCCTCAGCTGTAGTTCTCTTCGATTGAAGTTCTATGCTATTTTCAGTATAAGCTGGTAATTTATCAACCAAATTCTTATTACTCTTGAGAGTGGACGTCCGAGTATAGTCATTCCTTTGAAAAACCACTGAATTCGATGTTGGTCCCAAATAGGAATCGGTTTGTTCACCCGTTTGCGACGATGTATTCTTATGCATGCTCACAATCAACCTTAAATAATACATACATGTTAATGAACTTATTAATACAATGATTGTTTTGAGAGATATAAGAATAATATTATTGGTTCCCTTTTTGATCCGTTGTTTCCGAGAGCCCTTGTTTTTATTGAAAGGCGCCGTTCCATGAAGCGGGAGAGTCGACAACGGACTACTTTTTCCAGTGGCACTTGGCTTGGGTCTTCTTATCATGTTTTTGGATTTTGGAATGTATTACTTAGTTAGGAACGATACTACTTTGTTGTAGGTAGTGATTACGTGAATTTATTTCATTGAGGTACAATGAGCGTGCAACGTGCAATTCGATCTCGCCGGCAGCGGCGGCCGGCGAGACACAGGTTTGACGACTACCCTCTAGCCCTAACCCTACTTAACTCAATTATCCATAACATGATGGGTCCTATCCAATATCCAACACGAGAAAACTCAAAACACAACATTCCTCAATCTTCAATGTAGAACACACACTTCCAATCTGTCATAGCTGATGATTGAACATCTTGTTTCTTTTGTAAGTAGAAATCCATTCCTTGGATTAGCATTGTACATATTGTCGGTTTTATCAACGGTGTTGATAATTTTAGTTGGAAGAGGAGCGTTTCCTTTGATATCGTATCACATATTCGAGTATGTACAAATAAGGGTACTGAAGCATCTACTGATAACAGTAGGTCTCGGCGCAGTTGCATTACTTTTGACAGTTGTTATGATCCTGTCTTTCCGAGTTGCGTTTCCAAAAATTGTAACATACCCTTGGCCGGAAAGAGTGGACAAGGATAAATCTGTCGTCATCGCAGGAAGCTATAATCCACCCCACAATGGACACCTAGCTATGATTCGGTATCTAGCATCTAGATACAATGAAGTTCATGTGGTGATTGGATTTAACCCCAACAAAGTCTATGACGTGTCACCGGAAAAAAGAGCTCAGCTGCTACAGCGAATGATTGAATCTAGTAGCGCCTTGGATGATAAGTGCAAAATCAAGGTTAGAGTAGTTTCTGGGTACATATGGAGATATGCCATGAGTCAGAAGATCAAAATATTTTATCGTGGAATCAGAAGTTGGCAATCTGATGGCAAAGATGAAACGAATCTACATATACTGAACAGCTGGGGTCCTATTGTATTTGGACCTCTCAAAGTTCCTCTCAAGACTATTTTCTTGGAAGGAGATCCCAAGTACAAGAATGTCTCGAGCACGTTAGTTCGAGAGGTTTGTAAGTACGGAATGAAAGAAAGATTGAAAGGTTTAGTTCCAGATAAAGTGGCTGATGAAGTACTTGAGGCGTACAATCAGAGTATATAATTATTTTTAAAGACTATGTATTTGCTACAACTATGTTTAAGGAATTGCTAATGCGAATTCTTCTCTTTGGTAGACCCTTGAAGCTTCCAAAGCACAAGGTTCAAAGAGTACTTACTACTTGTACTCGTGAATCTCACTCCGTCATTGCAGTGCGTGTCGGAAACTACTTAGCTTGGCACACAACGCCTCAATTTCAAACAGCTAAAAATTTGCAACACAAAACACACAAAACACAAAACACACACACACCAAAAGAAAACCATCCAGATACGAGTACACTTCTTACCACTTTAGTTGAAAATGGTCGATGAAACCTGCGCAGCTCCCTATGAGACAGCATTCGCTATGTATGCGGCATACGTACTTGCTCTCCCCACTCTTATCTGGTTGATCCTTTACAGTATCCCCCAGATTTACATGGCATTAAGACCAGTTCCAAATCTTAAGAAGAAGTATAATGCAACATGGGCTCTTGTGACAGGTGCTGGTTCAGGTATTGGGAAGGCCTTAGCCTTTAAGTTGGCTGAACAAGGACTAAACGTTGTCGTTGTTTCATTGGACGACGACTTTCTCAAGCAAACTATGAAGGAGCTCAAAGCGACATACCCAGAACTAGAATTTAGGAGCGTCGGGTGCAACTTTAGTCCTGGAGTACCATATCTTGAACAAATTCAAAAAGCTACGAAGGATATTGATATTAATATAGTTTTCAACAATGGTACGTTTCACATCTATTAGTTTCCGACGTGATGATTTTTTTGCTGATTGATTCATTCTTTTTTTCAGCTGGATTTATTACTCTTGGATTTATGGATCAGGCTCCTCTTGGTCGTCTTCTAGCCAACATTGAATGTAATGCAACAGCAGCGGTAAATATCACTCATCATTTCGTTGGTCTGATGGTCTCAAAAAAGCTCAAGGGATGTATTGTTTTCACATCAAGCGTCGCCGGGTTTATCCCCACCCCTTTTGCGGCTATGTACGCTAGTACTAAAGCTTTTATCTCCCAAATGGCCGCCTGTCTTCACATCGAAGTACAAAACCTTGGAATTGATGTCTGTGCTGTACATCCCTCTCCCGTTTCGTCCAATTTCTATGACAAGGTGGAGCACAAGATTGAATTGATGGAGGCCGCTCAGAAGTCCGCTGTTCCCCCGCAAGACTTACCTAATGCAATCTTTAAGAGTATTGGCGCTTGTGCCCTTCACGATCTTGGAGGAATGGCGTGGGGAACTAGGATGGGGACATTCTTCCTTCCATATAATTTCTTCACAAAAGCATTTGCTTTCGCAGCACCTTATCTCCAGGATTACAAGACTCATAACGCAAACCGCAAGTGATCAGAGAATACCATTGACAAAAGTACGAAAGAACTTGCCCTTTGAAATATTGAAAGACAATCCATACATAATCTTCAATAACATGTTCAAGGTGCAAACGTTTTTTTACTTTATACATATTTTATGTGCGGTTGCTTGTTCTTCGAAATCGAGTCATTCAGTTCCTTACTTCTACACGAACTTTTTAGCTTATTCTGGGAATAGAACGAAGTCTGCGTCGCAGCTATCTTCTATCTTGTTGAGGGATGATTGTTTTCGTCGCTTCATTCTTCGTTTCTCGTCAGTCTTTCTACTTTTTTCAACTTCTCGACATGCAAAGGCAACTCGAATGCGTTTTTCTATAGAGTCACTAAGTTTGGCTTCAAGAATATGATCCAGAGACATAGTAACTGATGATGCATCCGATTTCTCTTCATCAGCTTCATCTTCATGAGCTTCAGACAGAAATGTAGTATTGGGAACGGTTTTATCATTTATCATCTTCAACATTCTTGTTTTCAATGATTCATCGCTACAACTGACGATCATAGACGAAATTCCTTGAGAAAAAGCCGGAATATACATAGCATTCAGTTCTGTTTGCTTCAATTGGGTCACGGATAAGAATAATGTTGGGTTCGTACGTTGAAGGCTTCGAAAACACGATAAAATACCAGAGTGAAGAGCTTTATCGATGGCATCATCGTTCATAGGCAGACGCCCTTTAGATAGAGTTGGCAATGGCAATTCAGAAGGATCTGCATTAAGTTGCACCAATATATAAACGCTACCCATACGAAGTCCCACAGGGTGAAGTACGGCTTCGTTCGTTTTACGCTTTTTGTGATGTTCAGAATCGGTTTCGCTTGATGGGTAACCATCAATGCATTCAAACTTATAAACTGAATGGTTTGTTTTTCCCGTCAAGAAGGGGGTCACATGAGCACTATCCCGAAGGCAAAAGGTTGGTACATGCATATTGGAGCTGTGTTTTGATGAAAACACTTCATCTGTAGAAATTTCAAGACCAATGGTATTCCACAACATGCGTCTGGATGCACATCGAACGACACCGCAAGCGGAGGCCTCGGCACTGTCTAGCAATGGGATTCGGTTTACCATGCGAATGACCATCAGTTTTGCATTACAGCAATCTTCAGGATCTCTCTTATTTATTTCCCGATTCATGGTATTTGAGATGTCACAGCACTCATGTATTTTGTCAACGTGATGTCCCTTTTCTTCATCATTGAAAAAATCATTGTCAGTTCTTTGACAGATGACCACGTCAACTTCAAGAGTTGAGTTGCAGTTTGTTCCATCAATCGCTCCGTATTGAGTTCGTCTTATTTTTTGAAAAGAATGAGCAACGTTTTTGAGATCAATATCCGTTTTCAGATAAGACGAAAATGCATTCTTCATTTGTTTCCTTCGTTGGATTCCCGCATCTTCTCGCTCTGACGTGAAACTTGTATGTTCCGCAATATTGACTCTACCAGGGAACATTGCATCTTCTACATCATTGAGCAAAGAATGAGTGTCTTTTTCTGGAAAACGTTCTTCATCGTTTCGACGTGTTTGACTTATTGGATTGTAATTTCCAATGATGGATGCATCATAAATGTCAACAAAGTCATTGAAATCAGATGTTTTGTTTTTGTCACTCTGAATGATATTGCTTACTTTCCGGTTCTTTAATTCCACTTCTATGGGTGGCCTGATAAATAATGGTACATTCGAGAAAAACGGTGCTAAAACTTCTAAAGAACACTTAATTCCTATACTCAAATGAAACCGAGCAAAATATTCAGCCAATCTTGGCCATGCCTTCTTTGTTCCATTGCCCCCTGGCACAACAATACATATCGCCGTGCCAGACTTATTTTCATCTTTCGGCAGATGCCTTTTATCAACAATATGGACGACATCTTGTTCTGAGTCCACAACACACTTCACTGATGTCCAAGTGGGAGCGGACGCGATTGCTGATTTTATCGTCGTATGTGAATGAGGCACTAAACGTTGTGCATGGAGCATGCAGAGAGTAAGTCCGATACCATATCGCCCCGCCGTTTGGCTGCGATCTTCATGACAGGACGAATCCTGCCTCAGCGTTTTATTTGATTCAAATGGGCACACACACTTCTCAATGTCCTCCATTCCACAACCATTATCCGTTACCGTGATTCGAAGAACCTCTTGAGCATTTCGCACTGACTCACTCCCACTGTTCGCAGTATCTGAAGGAAGAAAAAAGTTTTCATTTTCTATCTGCACTCTAACTCTTCTGATCTCCTCATTGTTATCATCACGACAAGCATCAACGGCATTGTCAACGAGCTCTTTTAAAACCTGAGGGAAAACGTCATCATCTATGCCTTCGGAGAAGCCTCCAATCGCAGGATTTGAGCGGAATGCGCGAAATGCCATTTTGAAAGTTTGAAATAGAATTAGTCTTTATAAATAATTGCTATCGAAAAAGTGTACTGAGTTGAACTTTGATCTGCGTCCTTTGTGCTGTGTGTCTTCGAACACACTTTATTCATTTTCGTGAAACGAGAAATGACAATTGACAATTATCTGTGTAGGATTGGGGAACTATCTTTGAGATTTGAGAGGGTCAAAAATCGGAAATAGGTTGAAAAACGTATAGCTAGTACTTCAGGATCCGACCAATGACATGGCGCAACAATGATTGATTGATCATTGCAGAATGTCATTATGGTGATGGTTATATATGGAAAGGTACGAACAATACGAAAGATGCCTTATTTTCTTTATAAAAAATCAGATCATTCTAATTCTTGTTGATTGAATACATACATAAAACCGTTGCTAAATTGTGGAAGATTCATCGAATACACTGGCATGGCTCTGGGTTGTCGGAATGGATTTATAGACAAACTTTCTATTGATTTCTTTCCTCCTAGTGAAGCACAATTGTATCCAGAGTGTTCATTATAATCTGTGAAAACACCAACAACACCACTATTTGAATCCAAGAAACCTATAACATTTCTCCAGGATTCATATGCAAACAGCCCTGCATTCAGTGCAATTATCATGTCAGGAGGACCACTACCACAATCAAACTTAGGATCTAAGGTTTCATTATAAGTACCAGCTTGGGTAATCAAGGTTAAATTTTCAGTCAATTCCAGTTTCAGGCCTCGTGATCCATTTTTCAGTAAGTAATTACACTTGTTGGGTCGCATATCCTCTCTAATAATGAAAACAAGTTCGATTTTTAGATGTGATGGTAGTAAAAATCCCACTTCTTTGAACAAATCCAAAAAGTTAAGTTCTTTTTCGACTCCGATCACATGGACTCTCATCGGACGTTTCAACATTCTTGATACTGTTATGGGGACTTCACCGTATTCAGAAAGTGCGTGGTGAATAGTCAGGGGAAACGTCAAGAGCAGAGCGGCATGACTTTGAAGTGGTATATTTCTCAGTTTGTAGTATTGCTCCCAAGACTTCAGTTTCAATATCTTAAATTCTGGGTCACGCTCAACTCCAGATCTTTCGCAATCTTCATCAGTGACACAACTTTCCATGGGTATTAGAGATGCATCTAGTGCAAAGCCACGCACAAATGACAACCTTTGCGTTATATCAATACGTTCAGCACTCTTGCTTTGTCCGCCTTTCCATCCAGACTGCTCTGTATTCCACCAATTGATAGAATCATCTTCATCGAGTTGAAGAACTTTCAGTTCCTCCGTGAGATAGTTCTCGTAAGGGTGATCAGAAATTTGGCACTCTCGATTCGTTAAAGATATATGCCATGGAAATGGGAATGTTGAAAGACTCTTCCTCCTTCCTGTGTACAATTTCCATGCTCTACAGACGCAACGATGTGACCATCCTAGTTCTTTACACTCTTGATGGAAATATGCCCCTTCGCAGACATCACATAACTCGTTCGTGGGTTTCCTACATTGCAAACATAGTGGGGACCTAGCCACAAATTCATTCTGGACTGTTCCAACTACTGTTATATTTATTTCTGATGATGAATCGTCATCATCTTCTTGTTCTGTCGCTTTTTCACCAACGTCATCTTGTTCTTGGATTGGAGCGAGTTCCTCGGAGCCATTTACCTTATCATCGTCGTTTTGTTTTTTCATGACAGACGCTAAAATTGCCAAAGCCGACGCATCTTCATAGTTACATCTGGCTGCATCAAGTATCCAGTCAGGTAGTATGTTGACTGAACCTACTTCATTTATACACCTTAAAATCTCAGGTCTTAGATCTGGACTGTAACAAGCAGACATGATATCGTCAGCAGTCAGAGAGCAATTTGATAACCGAAACAGATTTGCATCTTCTTCTAATGGAAAATATCCCAATCTGCCTACGTATACATCACCGTAGAAGCGTTTTGAATGAAGCCCACACGCCATAGCCAAGCTAGTCGCGCGAATGTTTGCATATGCCGGCGTTTGGAAGTTCTCATTCACATTTGATAAAACATAAACATACAATCCAGCCTGTGAATCAAAGTTTCCAGAACGTCGATAAAATTCATTGAAGGGAGCCATTCGTTTTAAAGGAACAGCTTCGATGGAGCTATCTGATTCCAATTCAACCTGGAGCTGTATTATTGATGGTATTTGATCCCCGGATTCAATATTATCATATTCATAGCTTAATGTCTCTATTTCCTCATCTAAGCTCACAGGTATTTTCACAAAGTATAGTGGACTCATATTTCATACTCTTGTTATTCAAAAGTAAAAGTATGTAGATTTACATTGGTGTCTGCCGCCTGTTGTCGGTTGTCGTGCGCACAGCGCACATGATGGGGTAATCGTGTACTGGTAATTGCGCAAAGACGCGCGACGTATTTCCCTCAAAACATCAAAAATCAATGGCTCTGGATGTACCTACAAACCTAAAAAAATTGGGTGGACGATGGATCTCCATGACTCTACTTTCCTCATAAAACCATCAAACTCTACTGCGTGATACAGTAAAACGTCAAATATGTCGAGATGAACATCGGAATGCACCCCCCAGACTCATGTTAGTGCCGAATTTCTTGAGATGCTTCCAGGTGAGAAAGATAATGCACCCACAAATGTAGTTGTTGTCCTGTTCCTTTTTTATATCAATGAGCTCGGCCTGCGCCTGTACTTTCACAATAATACAGATGATTAGCAGTGTCACTTGCATCTCGCACCTAGGTCATCGACCATATTCTGAGGTAAAAGCGAAGCAGAAAGCTCTATAGCAGAAGGCAATGTGTTGAGAGCTTGTTCGGGTTCGTCCTGACGCTCTCCACTGCACCGGATCTACATTCCCACTCCTGGACGTTAGCGCTCTGGTGCCATTACGTGACGGGAGATAACCGTAGAACGCACAGTTTTCGATATAGAATTATGATCGCATGGCGTAATTTGTGTAACATTTTTCCCTTGTAACTGACAATCCGTAGACTTCCAATCCATGTTTTTGACTACAGGAAGAGGCTTCTGTTACTTCATTGCAAGTCAATTTGTCATAGATAAGAATCCGTTGACATGGAAGAATCCTTGATTTCAAGCTCCGAATAAGCACGACAGAAGTCATTCAAAATTCAGTCGATGCATGCATCAAAAACTCGGTTCGAATAAATTGTCTCAATATCTGCTCAATCAATGAATGATACAGCGATTTGTGACAGATATCCTTTTAAAACATTTGTAAAAGTAACTTATTTCATACTGTGTTAGACTTTTCCTTATAAAAATCACCGAAATTTTTCAAAATGAAGCTCTCGCTGATTTTTCCAACCTGGGACTGACGGATCAGAAGATCGAACACGGATCTGTCATTCGATTCACATGGAGGTGAGTTTGAAAAAGTGTTCATTCCTATCATTCGTCGCATATATCATTTTGATTTTACACTCTATACATTTTTAGGTTGCTTATTTGTACTCAAAACCGAGGTCAGAATTCGGGAAGCCATGTAAATTTGGAAATGGTGAAACTCAAGTCCTGGAATCAATTTTGCCGACTAAAGAATACGATGAAAACTATGTACTACAAAATCCTGTCGTTTCTTCGGTCAACACTACTCCATTTATGAGCGAATCTGACGTTAATACAGATAGTGTCGAAACAAACAATGCCAGTATGTCACACAAAGAAGGAGGGTGGCCAAAAGATGTCGACTTCACTGAACAAAGTGATGTGACTCGATTTCGAAAGAAAGCAGAAAAGGACGATAGTTATCTAGGTGCATTGAGGACCCTAGTCCCCATTGCAGAGAGATGCATGAAACAGAATCATACTGTAGATATTTACGAACAGTTCTTTGAAGGTCCGCTAGTGAGTCACTATTCTGAACCATCGTCTGCAAAAGGTCTTGCTATACTCAAAGATCCAAGTCCAGTAAAAAGAAGTGTATCTTCAATTAATTGGCACCCTGAAATAAACAGTTCCAAGATTGCAGTATCATATTCGATCATGAATTTCCAAGATAAGCGTTTAAATGAACCAGGTCTCTCGAAATCGGTGGGTGCTTTAGATCAAATACTGAGCTTCTTCATTCATTCCACTTTATCTTATTTTGATTTTTGTCATTGTAACCATTTCAACAGTCATACATATGGGATGTTACAAATTCAAACAAACCAATATTTGAGCTTGTTCCGCCATCTCTACTTTGTTGCCTTAGATTCAACCCTAAGAGTACAGATATTTTAGTTGGAGGCTGCTATAATGGTCTGATTACATGTTTCGACTTGAGGAAACCAAATGGAGCAACAGGCACCTGTCTACCCACGGAGTCGTCTACTGTTGAAAAGTCTCATCATGATCCAGTCAGTGACGTTTTTTGGATATCCTCAAAAACTGGTCACCAGTGCGCTTCAGTGTCAACTGATGGTTGTATGATGTGGTGGGATACTCGAAACCTTTCTGAACCTTTGGACTCTTTGGAACTTTATAGTCAGTCCAACAGTTCTGAAATGATTCTTGGAGGGAGCAGTCTCGAGTATAGCAGCGAAGCTGGCCCCACGAAGTATCTTGTTGGAACAGAACAGGGTAGTGTAATCTCTGTAAACTTGAGAAATCGGAAGACGAATAATGGAGTTTCTGTTTTCGACGAAGGCCCAGGCAAGCATCATGGGCCTGTCTATTCGATTCAACGTAATCCTACTCATAACAAATTCTTCATGTCCATCGGAGATTGGAGTACCAAGATTTGGTCAGAGGACATAAAGACTCCTATTGTCACGAGCAAATACCACAATAGTTATCTCACAGGAGGATGTTGGTCTCCAACGAGACCGGGTGTGTTTTACGTAACCACCATGGACGGAGAATTGCATGTTTGGGATTACTACCATAGTCAGAACGAAGTGGCATACTCTCACAAGATCGGAACCTCAGCATTATCAGCCATTGGCATTGAAGGGAATACACAATGTGGAGGAAAGCTTGTTGCCGTAGGGGATGTTGATGGCTCTGTGAGCATACTAGAAGTTAGCGATTCTCTAGCTATTCCTCAAGCAAATGAAAAGACAGCAATCGGTAATATGTTTGAACGTGAGGGAAAACGAGAGAAAAACTTAGAGGCACGAGAGCGTGAAATGAAAAGAGCCAAGGCTATTGCAGAGGAGCAGATAAGTCAAAATAACCCGGACGGAGAAAAGAATACATCACCTTCCGATGAGGATATACTCGCTCAAATTAACTCCAAATTTCAAGCAATACTCAATGCAGATGATGGAAATGATAACGAAGATAAAGAAAACACTGTATAAGTGATGTTACTCGCAAACATTATTGTGTAAAAAAGCTACTCTTCTAATGGATCAGTTTCATCTTCGTTACCATCCTTGTTTTCCCCTTCTAGAGATTCATCGTCATCACCTTCTTCTTGATCATTTCGACTAGTATCTAGAAGAGATTCGTCCTCTTCTACGTCGTCTTCATCTTCTTGACTAGCGTAATCATCTCCTTCTTCTTCCTCGTCCATGGATGCATTCATTTCAAATTTATCACTTGGTTCATTCTCCGAAACATCGTCACTGCTTTTTCGACGCTTTGCATCTGGGGTAGACGTTTCATCTTCATGACTTTGTTCATCACGCTCATGTTTCGTGGTGGCTTTAGCTTCCTTTTTCTTTTTCTCATCATCGCGATGCTGTTCAATAAATTCCTCAAGTTTCGGTGCGAATTCATCAAAATCGAGTTCCTGTAGGATTTGACCGATTCATTCATTAATTATTTTTGAAGTAAGTGTTTCATATAAAAATATACATTCATAAATCATACCTTGACAGCAGCAAGAATATCGTTCGCTGTAATTGTTTGTCTTTTACCCTCTCGCGCAAAATCATTGGCACAGGCAGTTAGATAAATAACAAAAATACCACATGCACGTGAGAATGCACTGGCTGCATCTTTTCCGACGTTAGTGGAAGAGGGCAGGGTATTCTTCAACATTCGTCGTACGCTTGCCAGAGGAGGCTCGAACTCGGTGATAGTGGAGGACGATGACGCCTTGGGCGATGAGGCCATGTTTTCATGAGAATTTGAGCTTCCTATGATATCCTCTGCATTTGACATGTTCGAATTACTATTTTATTTGTACCAACCAAAGTAGAAACGACTGTCGAATTTCGGAAAGTAGACAGATGATAGTATTGTTCAGCTATTTCACAGTTCACAGTTCAGAGTTAAAACTGTTGTAGCGAGTACTAACTAAGTAAGTAGTATTGACTGAAAAGAGAGGACGAGTTAACCATTTGATCAGTTGGGGATCAAAAAGATTCGTTCTTGAAGAGTCTTTTGGTAGGTGCCCTTTTTGTGCTTCTCTTCACTTTTTGGAAGCAGAGTGTGACAACAGTTGTCAAGCACATCAGGGGCCGATCAATAACGCAAAGAATGTGCACACAAAAGACACTCAAAAGTTGCACACATCAACATTTCAAAAATAATCCAATGAACTCTATCTGTATCCAATCTTCTCTAATCAATAGCAGGACGCCATCTGAATTCATGACATCCACTACTATATCTCACTCTAACCCTGCTGATAAGATTCTTCGTCAGATTCAGTCTCTTGAATCAAAACATGCGTCCACCATCTCCAACTGCGGAACGCCAGCCGATACCACTGTTACTGTAGACATGTTTATAGATGATGATGCTGTATCCCTAATGTCATCAGACGACGACGACGACGATGATGAAATTTTACTTTTCGCTCCCGTTGAGAAAAATGACAAGGGTGAACCAAAGCAAGTTGCTCTTGAATTATCAAAACCGTTCTTTTTGATGCCCAAGACTCTCAGTTCTCAGCCCATTTACCAGTTTGACTTTTCTCAGCCTATTGGTAAGAGTGGTATGTTGAAAGTCCATGATCCTTAAGAAGTCATCTTGACTTCATCGAGTGAATCTCTTGTATATAGCTGTATAAATTTGTGGAGTATGTATATATCCATACATACCCATGTATATAAATAAAATATAGGAACTTATATGGGAATAAAGTATATTCTATAGTTAGATAGATTCTTTCACAGAAAATATTCTAAAAATACTACTTCGATAAATCACGATACTGTTCCGAACTTGCGATACCTGATGCCTTCCATGCCTGTCGTTCCTTAATATCATCTACACTATTTTTTATACTCTTGAGCAAGAGCGAATCTAAAGGTGCCGATTTTGATGGTTGTAGTTGGTATGATGTGCTTTCAGCATAATCAATCGAGCTTTGCAGCAATTCCGAGAATGCATCCAGTTTCTATCAAATATGAATCATTCGATGGATGTGAGCCACATATAAATTGAATGTATTTCGAAACGTTCGCGAAAACCGACTTACCTCCAACGAGTTGCCCAAGTTGTCTACGATTATTTTTTCTCGATCTTTTTCATTCTTCGCATGTATACAATATGCTAAAATTCTAAGGTTCCTACCCTTCTCATCATTTGAAAAAACCGCCTCCGCTTTAACTCGTTCTCGCAAAAGAGTCAAAAGCATAAGCAACTGTCTCGCTGGATCTAAAGGTATTGCCGACTTAACTTGTGAATTCTTTCGTTGGATCTCTTCTTCCAGTGCTTCTTTTACTTTTGGATCATTCGGGTCTAAAGTTTCAAGAATTCGACCATCTTTATCTCTTGTGACACTCCATAATACAGACGTATTGTCACCTCTGTTGCTATCGTCTTGAAATCTTTGATTATAACTCAAAGTGGTGCTTTGGGATCCATACATTTGTTCTATCTTGTTTTCTTGGTCCCTTACAGCATCTTCAAGATATTTTACAAGTGCGTCATTCAGTTCACCACTGTCACAACTATCATCACTGCCTTTTGTCATAATCATCAAACGCTGATCTAGACCTTTGACCCCTTCCGTGACAAGCGTATCTAGGAGCATTGTTGCCGTTTCTCTCGCATTCTTTCGTACCTCAGCTTTTCGGAATCCATCCAAAAATGTACCTACTTTTTGTACTTCTAAGTAATGCCCCCCACCTTTCTTTTTGTCATCTCCATTGATCCCATCGAAACCTATCGCTTGCATTTCAAATTCATCAAGGACTTTGCGTAGAGCTTCTCCATTTCCGACCCGAAGTGCTTTTGATGATTGTGTGACAAGTTGTGTCGGGACTCGACTTGGATCAAAGCCAGTAAACTCAACACGACCAAAGGCTGACGCCTTTGCCGAAGATTTAAATTGACCCTTTTCTTCATCCGTCATGAATGGTGAAATTCCTTCAGAAAATTCATCTTGAAATCCTGGAGCTCCAGTCATTGCCAACAGACTTTGAACGAGTTCAGTAATAACTTCGACAGCAGATTCCATTTCACGAATACCAGCCTTTTTCCTCTGAGATCCTGATTGATCACCGAAAGGTCCTCCAGCCAGCGTATTTTCTGGATTATCAGAATTTGCACGAAGAACATCACTTCTACTGTAACCTCCTGCCATTGCTACATCATCCCTAGAAGCCTGAGCTGCGATTCCAGTCAAATCGTTTTGATCAGTCGATGAATATACTGTAACGACACGCTCTCCTTTTTCATTCGGCTCAACTCCCGGTGGAGGAGGAGGTGCTGTAATGGCACCTCTCTCTGAATTTTGAGGATTAATAGTAGTAGTAGTTACTTTTGCCAATGATTTCGTTTGATTGGCAGGAACTTGACCTGGCAATGAAAAATAGAATACGCCTTCAAGCTCATCATCATTATCATCATCGGCACCATCCTGAATAGGATCAGTTGCAGTAATTTTATATTTAGCTTTTCCACTTGGTTGACTATCATCCACTCCACGTGATATCTTTTCCATTTGTCGTCGTTTTCGTTCTTTATCGGCTTCTGCTTGTTCTTCGGCATATCGTCGAAGACGAAATAACATCTCTTCCTTGGTACCGTCAACGGAGAGATTAAGTTGACGACATAAATCCTGAAACTGTTCTTTTGTAGTTGTCTTCAATAATTTACCATCATCCATCTCGTCGTTGTCATTTTTCGAACCTTTCATGTAACTAAAAGGCTTTCTTGTGCTTCGAAAAGTATACGAGTTTGTGATTATTTGAGGATAGTACCTGGACGGAGAAAAAGCATAAACCAATGAGAAACATAGCGATTGCACCAGAATGATGAACAGGATATGTATTGTCGATAAGAATTTGGAATGTCTCATTACAACTAAGTAGCTTTGTTGAAACGAATGTACGAGTGATGTATGATTCGTACAAAAGTACAAACCAGGAAATTCGAGTTTTGTTTAGAGAAATGAGGAGGGAATGGGTGGCGTCTGGCGTCGGTGTGGTTTGATAAGCCTGTTTGAAAATTAATCGTACTGAGCATCTAAAAAGATCAGAGAACAGAACGGAACGAACAACCCGAACGCCGAACGATCAAAAAGGATACTTCAAAACAATCGAAATGGAATTCTAAAGCATAGACTAGAAGCAGACAGTACACTAGTAGATCTGAATAACAATGTCGAAGACGATAGATTCAAGTTCAAATGGAGTGTTAGCCGATGGAGCACCAAGAAGAAGCCTGATGAATGATGGTAATTCAATGAAGGAGTTAGAGCTTATGAAATCACCAACCAGCACTAAATCATCAAGTTTTGCAAACGAAGATCATATTTCACAAACACTTCAATCAGATGATTACCTTGTCGAACAGACACCATTATCACCGCAATTAACGATAGATAATTCTAGTCCAATTTCTACACCAGTGACATCACCTCAAACGAAAAGATCACTTCTTTACAACTCAGACGACGAAGATGAAGATCTCGGTAGATATTCCATGCAGTTCCGTCGTACATTAAATGGAGGAAGATACAATTTTCATCGCCAAGAAAGGAACGGGTACGAACCGATTATAAACCCTGCTCGACAGCTGTTCCGAAATATACAAGACGCACGATTAGAGTCAAGACGAAAGAGAATGGAACGATTGATGTCATTGCCCGACAATTCTATTCGTGCTTATGTAGGCAAATTTTCCGTTTGTCTTGGATCTTGGTGTGACCTTCTCGAGAAAGGTTTGGTGTTATTCATTTTATCTGTTGTCATTTTTGTGTTGATTCTATTGAAACTTGACGAAGACGAAGTTCTCATGAAGAGATTGATGCTTGGACTGGGAATTCCATTTTTTATATTCCGTGTCGCATGGCGGCCCATTAAATACTGTCTATGCGATAAGAGACGCCAAGGTCGAAATAATACCATGGAGAACGTGCTTGATCGTGCAATATCTGCAAGTCAGCATTCCATCATTCCCGTTGTGTAATGGACGACGTACTATCCACTATTACCACTACTACTCAGTAGACTACTACTGTACGCCGATTGCCGATTCATTCGAACTCCGAGTGGACTTAAGATACAACAGTAATAGACTTGTAGCATTATTCCTTTCTATATAAACTTAATATTTATCCCTTGCTTTTTAAAGTTGACATAACACATCAATATTCCTCAAACGTTACATTCCCATCAATCGTTGCGGCACAGTGGCACTTTGGAAATCGCTAGCAAATTTATCTCCCGGAATTCTACCTCCAAAGATAAGAACATGACTCATGTCATCTCCAGGTGCCAAGACGGAAGATGCACCAACACGTTTGAGTCCACCATTCTCACCTGCTCCAGGTACGAACTTTGGCTTGGGTCCTGCTTTCCAAGTCCAAGTAGATGTATCAAGCAAAAATGAGTCACCGAACATCATGTCTTCATCATTAGCCTGATCATCATTAGGATCCCATCCTCCATGGATAAAGATAGTCTTTCCGTCTTCCAAGAGAGTCGCATTGTGACCAGTGCGAGGCAATGGCGGCGTACCCGATACATTTGGATGGATCCAGGACCAATTTTCCTTAGTCGCATCGAGAACGTGCACCGTGTTAAAGCATTCTGTCTCATTGTTTCCACCAAATACCACTAACATGTATCCATCGCCGTCACTGGAAGGGACAGCTGTTGCACTATGATACGATCGTGGTTTTGGAGCTGTACCTGTGATTTTGGGAACACTCCAACTCCACCTCATGGAATCCAACACAGCCATTGTATTTTGCCACTTGTTGTTCTTTACTCCACCGAAAACTACGAGCTCATTGGTGTTGGGCAATAATGTAGCTGTGTGACCACTTCGACCAGAGGGCACATTACCACTGACGGATGGAGGATACCATAGCATGATTTCCGTATCCAACACCATTACTTGATCAGTCGTGACAGTCTTCTTTGTCTTTGGATTGAACGATTCACCGCCAAAAGAAATTAACAATTGTCGATCAGGAAGGAAGGTGGCCGAATGCCAAGTCCTAGGCATGCCTTCGCAGTTAACAGGTTTCGACCATGTCTTTTTCTTTAAATCGTAAACGTACAAATCAGTCATTGTGGTAAGCTTGTTCTCAGCAGGATCATATAGCTGACCACCGTATACTAGTACTTTAGAGTCGTCAATGAGAGTCATGGTCTGTCCCCACCTGGGAGTTGGGGCATTTTTATCCACAACAGAGACACAAGATGGACTCTCATCTTTCGCTGCATAAGGATTCGCCTCGTCAATGTCCATACCATCCTCATCGATTTCTTTGATTGCATTTGGACTATTTTCTTGCTGAATTTCCTGATCATTTCCATCCTCCTGTAAAACTTCCGTACTTTCTTCGGATTGTGTTGGCTTCATTTCCTCCCGTCTAACTAGCTCCTCAATTTTAGTGGATCGAGCAAGAGGAGATGCAATCATCGGAGCCTTCAAGAGAGTATCTACATCGAAATCTACAGCGTTTGTCTGCTGCTGGGATAAGCTCTGAGATGACTGTCCGAGGGAAGGCACTTCAGCTTCTTGTGATAATCTTTTTCTCTTTTGAGAATCTCCATTAACTCCACGTTTCTTATTCTTCGTTCCTTTCTTTGAACCAAAAGACAATTGTTGCTGCCCTTTTGGAATATCCTTCAGGGGGTCTGATGCATGGCCTGGAGAAACGGGTTCATCTTCGACTGTGTTTGCCGCCTTTTCACAATTCATACTGTTGGTGGATACTCCAGTCGTCATGGCAGTACTGGAAGAAAAGGATTGCTTGGTATTTTTACACACAATCAGAGAACCTGTGAAAGACTGGAGATTTATAGTTTTAAATTCGCCACTTGAGTCTACAGAAAGGGATATGGCTGCAGATGTGTCATTGTTGGAAGGGACTAGATTGAAGTCAACACCATTGAATGTCAAAGTGATGACATTTGGCATTGATGGAGCTGTTGTTGATTTCACAGCAACATTGGGAAGCTGTGCAATTTCCATTGTTCAGGACAGACAGCGTTCACTCAAATGTTCCAAAAGATGAAAATATATATGTGTTGCA
>Ga0213868_10002285_pt1 | contig 18400 bp, 13 predicted proteins | sample PICome_9_FD_160087 | JGI IMG/M metagenome (GOLD analysis project Ga0213868, IMG submission 160087) | Coastal seawater microbial communities near Pivers Island, North Carolina, United States - PICO127 | ecosystem: Environmental > Aquatic > Marine > Coastal | place: USA: North Carolina...
CTTGATGCGCCAAACAATTTAGAAGCATTAGAATACCGCGCCTCGTTGTATTTGAAACGTCAGAACTTGAAGTACGCTGCGGCAGATGTTGCTGCAGTTTTAGAATTGGATAGTAGTAGGACTAGAGCACTTGAGTTGTGGGGTGATATAAGCTTTGCCACAAATCAAACCAGACAAAGTCGTGATGCATGGGTGCGCTGTATGAAGGAGGACCCAAACTATGTGCCTTGCCGACTAAAGATGGCTCAGCTGTACCATGTGGTTACGGAATTTGAAAAAAGCGCGGCGTTGGTCGATGAAGTGCTGGAAGTAGAGCCGAAGAATGCAGAGGCTACGTATTTAAAGGGGTTGCTTATGCGTGATGCCTTAGATGATACCACAAGAGCGTTAGATTGGTTCCAAAAAGCCATAGACCTTAAGCCAGATTACATCGAGGCGTTGGATATGTCTGGGGTGTTGTACAGTAGTTTAGGTAACCCATTGGCGTTGGGCTATTTTAATAGATTGATCGAATTGCAGCCCGACATTCGTGTACATTTTTACAACAGAGGGATGTTTTATTTGGGCCAGCAGAATTGGAACGGTGCATTGGAAGATTTTACAAAGTGTACACAGCAGGATCCGCAGGATTTAGAGTCCTTCTTTAACATAGGATACATTCATTTGCAGTTGCAATTGTATGCTGAAGCTCGCCAATATTTCACGCAAGCTTTGGCGATACAGCCGGTGAATCACCGTGCACTTTATGGTCGAGGATACTGTTTTGAGTTGCTGGGCGATTTATCGAATGCCCAAGCGGATTACCGCCAGGCATTGAGTTTTAATCCGCAACACAGAGGTTCGCAAGAGGGATTGGCGAGAATTGAGCGCGCAAAAACTCAGCTGGGTCAATAAACCAACGCATTGAATTTGTTTGGGTAATCTGAGATAACACCATCTACACCCATGTCCACTAGGTTTTGCATCTCTTCCAGGTCATTAATGGTCCATGGAATAACCGCAATTTGTCTAAAGTGGCACCAAGAAATCAGCTCTGGGGTGACCAATTCATAGCTGGGGCTATATATATCTACAGGAAATCCTAATGCATCCATTTCTTTGGCAGGATTCGCCGCTTTTTCGGTTATTAAACTAAGCTTAACGGGTAGAGCAGTTTTACGTACCTCACGAAGCACGCGAAGATCGAAGCTTTGAATACTTACTTTATTCAGTACCTCCGCCTCAGGATAGGCCTGGTTTAATTCGTTCAACGTTTCTACTACCAATGCAGCAAATTTCTTAGGCCCAGGATGGTACTCATGATCTCCTTTGCGGCGTGATTTGATTTCAATATTGAAGTTGGGCCAGCGCAATCCCTTATCGTCAATCATAGCAAACAACTCCTTGAGTAGTGGTTTGTTCGCGGAGGCAAGTTGTCGTTCAGGGAAGTCAGGGTGCTCCTTCGAACCACAGTCAAATTGTTGAATACTGTCATAGGTCATTTTGTAAAGGTTGAAGGCAATACCTCCACTTGAGCTATCGGTTATCGTACAGATTTGCGCGTTTAGCCAGGGCTCATGCGATACGATGAGTTGATGGTCCGCTGTAACGCAGAGGTCCAATTCAAGCGTGCTTACCTCCGGAATCTCCAACGCTTTTTCAAATCCCAGTAATGAGTTTTCAGGAAAGAGACCTCTTGCGCCGCGGTGTCCTTGCAAGTCTAGGGTTCGTACCGGACGGGTACAATTCATTAGTAAAATGGAACCCAGCAGGACTAGGATAGAGTGCTTCATATTGTGTACTTTCAAGATCTATTTAGTAAACCTCTAAAATACTGACCCCATGCGACAAAAGGCCCTCTTAAGCCTTAGTTTTGTGGTCATTCTGACCCAATGCACTATGACTGAGCAAAACCCTGCTGGCGAACCTTTGGCAAAATCTGTCCCATTCGAGATGACCACACACGGAGATACACGTGTGGACGAATATTATTGGATGCGTGATCGTGAAAACCCTGAAGTGATTGAGTACCTCAATGCCGAGAATGCATATCGAGAGAAAATCATGAAGGCAACTGAACCTTTGCAGGAGCGTTTGTACGAAGAGATTGTGAGTCGTATTAAAAAAGACGACAGTTCTGTTCCCTATGAGCTGGACGGTTATTTCTACTATACCCGATTCAATGCAGATTCGGAATATCCGCTATACTGCCGTAAAGGAGGTTCATTAGAGGCTGAGGAAGAAGTCCTTTTAGACGTGAACGAATTGGCGAAAGGACACGATTATTACCAAGTCACAGGACTTAGTATGCACCCCAGCAATCAGAAGATTTCCTTTGGCGTGGATACGGTGAGTAGACGCATCTACACCCTGTACACAAAAGATCTTATTACCGGTGCTATAGATTTAATATCCGAAGCTGAATGTACAGGTGGGTCATCATGGAGTGCAGACGGCAACTTCCTTTTTTATAGTGTAAAGGATTTAGAGACCTTACGCAGTTGTAGAATCAAACGCTGGAATGCACAGACAGGCAAGCACAGCACAGTGTACGAAGAGAATGACGAAACGTTCAGCACTTTCGTCTACAAGAGTAAAAGCAAGAAATACATTTTCATAGGCAGCGGTTCAACCATGGCCGATGAACACAGATTCATTCCAGCCGATCAGCCTGAGGCAACCTTTAAATTGATTCACCCCCGTACACGTGGTTTGGAATATGGATTAAGCCACTTTGGCGATCATTTTTACATCCGTACAAATGCTGACGATGCGACTAATTTTAAATTGGTCCGTACACCGGTGACCGCCCCCTCGATCGAAAACTGGGAAGATGTCATTCCCCATCGCGAATCCACTTATCTGGAGGACATAGCGCTATTTAGCGATTACCTCGTTACAGAAGAGCGCTCGAACGGTTTGACCAACATTCGAATCCAACCTTGGGGAGGCGAACCCACCTATTTGCCATTTGAAGAAGAAACCTATACCGCTTATCTAGGTAATAATCCAGGCTTTGATCAAACGCATTTGCGCTTTGGATATACGAGCATGACTACCCCGGGTAGTGTGATAGATTATGATTTCACGACCGGTGGAAAAACTATTCAGAAGGAACAAGAAGTGGTGGGTGGTTATAATAAGTCACTTTACGAAACCAAAAGAATTTGGGCCACGGCCTCAGATGGAACACAAGTGCCGATGTCTTTGGTATATCGAAAGGATAAACTTCGTTCTGACGGTCCTAATCCGACAATGCTTTATGGGTACGGTAGTTATGGAATCACCGTTGATCCGCAATTTTCCAGTGTCCGATTAAGTATGCTAGACCGCGGTTTCGTATATGCAATCGCTCACATTCGCGGATCACAATACCTAGGAAGACCTTGGTACGAGAACGGTAAGATGTTTGATAAGATGAACACCTTTACGGATTTTATTAGTTGTGCGGAGACCCTTATAGCGCAGGGTTATGCTTCTCCAGAGACCTTAATGGCGTCAGGAGGCAGTGCTGGTGGCTTATTAATGGGAACAGTAGTGAATCTCCGTCCCGATCTTTTTAGAGGGGTGCTAGCAGCAGTACCTTTTGTGGATGTCATGACTACGATGCTCGATGAAACTATTCCGCTTACTACAGGGGAATATGACGAATGGGGCAATCCAAATAATGAGGACAGTTACAACTACATGAAGAGCTACAGCCCGTATGATAATGTAACGGCTCAGGACTATCCAGCCATGCTTATTACAACGGGCTTACACGATAGTCAGGTACAATACTGGGAGCCTGCAAAATGGGTTGCGCGCTTGCGTAAATTGCGCACAAATAGGAGGGAACCTTTGCTAATGTATTGTAATATGGAAACCGGCCATGGTGGTGCCTCAGGTCGTTTCGAAAGTTTAAAGGAAACGGCGATGGAATACGCCTTCTTCTTAGATTTGATGGGTATTAAGTCATGAGTATCATACTAAAAAATATTTCGAAGAACTACGGTGATCAAAAGGCGCTGAACGGAGTGACTTTGACCATTGAGAAAGGTCAAATCACAGGACTTTTAGGGCCAAACGGTGCTGGCAAAAGTACTTTGATGAAAATCATTACTGGTGCAATCTTACCCAGCTCGGGCACAGCTATGGTAAACGGAGTAGATGTGATTGCATCGCCCCTCGAGGTGCAGCGGTCGTTAGGTTACCTGCCGGAACATAATCCGCAATATCTAGAGCTCTATGTGCGCGAGTATTTGGAATATGTGGCCCAATTGTACAAAGTAGATAAAGAACGAATCCCAACCGTGATTGAGCAAACAGTCTTGGGACCTGAACAGCATAAGAAAATTGGTTCTTTATCGAAGGGCTACAGACAGCGGGTTGGATTAGCCGCTGCACTGATTCCAGATCCGGAAGTGCTCATTTTAGATGAACCCACTACAGGGTTAGATCCAGCCCAATTGATCGAAATACGTGCACTACTCAAAAATATAGCAGCAAATAAAACCGTCTTGTTTTCTACACACATTATGCAAGAAGTGGTGGAGTTGTGTTCTAGTTGTATATTCCTACAAGGAGGCGAGTTGAAACAGGTATTGACCGAAACTGAAATCCAAAAAGGCTCAAAACATCTAGAAGAAATCTTTGCGAAGTAGGTTGTGGTCTCAATAATGAGGCAATTGCATCTGCTGTAAGCCTCAAATAGGACTCCATCAGCCTGTTCATCCCAAAATCTGACCACTTTGAAAATACAGTACATTGCAATTTCCCTACCTTCATTGTAAACCAAGCTTTTAGTGCTCTATTACTCGCAATCTTGGGAAGATACCTATCTACTTCGTAGTATCGTTGATACGCATGAGGTTGAACACTATCACATGGTTGCTAGTGGTGGAGACCATGCCTTCAGTTTACTCCGCCACGGAGTCACGCACATTCATTTGATAGATACAGAAGATGCGCAGATTGGACACGTTCAAAAGAAGCTCGCGGCGCTAGGTGCTCCGAATCGCGATCAACTCTTTGGTGTTAATTCACGACGAGGGTTACTGCACGGGGGTAAATTGGAAGGCTTTCTGCAGAAGTTCGCTAGAGTGTTCCCTATTTTATTAGCTCCAGGCGCACGAAAACAAATGGTGCAGGCAGATTCAACAGCGCACAGAGCTGAGGTATATGCCCGGAGCTGGGATACTCGAAGATTTCAATTTTTAACCAGTCGAATTTTCTCTCTCGAAAATGTCGATACCAAAGCGCGTCCTCTTGGTTTGATTCAGGACAAGAGTAAAAAACCTAGGCAGGTGAATTACTTGGACCAATTCAAAGAAAAAATCCTTGCCCACCCGCTCATCGAAAATCCATATGTAGATTATATCATTCACGGCTATCACAAACACAGTCGGTTAGATTACTTAGAAGGGAATTGGATCCCAGAATCAGATGCTCTACTATTCCACCATATGGATATGAAATCCTATGTAAAGGAATTGCCGCGGGCTCGCCATATGATTCACGCTTCGGACATTATGGAAGGAACGGATGAGGAGTACAATGATGACTTTTTTGCGGTGGTTGATCGGGCATGTACACCGGGATCATTATTTCTGTATTGGGAACATCGCTATGCTATAACAGTGCCCCACTCCTTCCAAAACCAATGGACGCTTGTGAAAGTGAGGGAAAATGATAGGGTGCCTTTTTACAATAACTTTTACCTATGGAAGAAACAAAGCAAGGTCTAGGGCGTCGGCTCTATCAATACCAGATCGAACGGTTCCCGCTGGTCTTTTTGTTGCCAACCACATTGGCCATTATTGTGTCAACGTTGGCTGTTTTGGAATTGGACGGTTACTACGCGGAGTGGTGGAAATATGCCTTACTCGCCGTGGCTGGACTGTCCTTTTTACTTCACACTCGAGTCATTGATGAGTTAAGAGATAAAGAAGTTGATGATGTGCATCATCCGGATCGCCCACTACAGCGTGGACTGATCACGGAAAAGGAAATCTTGCGTATTGGTTATTGGAATGGCGGAATATTCATCAGCATCCACATAGTGTTGGATCCCTTGTCCGGCTTACTTTCTGCAGGGCTATTACTCTATTCTATTTTGGCGCGTTACGAGATAGGTCCCTTAGCAAAACTCAAGCCTCACTTTTGGTTCTATAATGTAATCATGTTGATGCAGATGTTGTTGCTCCAATTGGTCGCCTATGCTGCCATCTCCAAAACACTTCAGTGGTCCGAAAATATTTGGTGGCACGCCTTGGGTGTATTTGCCTTAAGCGCTCTTGTCGAAGCCGCTCGAAAATGCCTTCCACCTGACGAAGAAACAGCTTACAGAGACAGCTATTCTTCGCGCTTAGGTATATGGGGGAGTGCAGTCGTAACCTTGCTAATTGGGCTACTTTCTATGTGGCTCTATGCTCAAATTTCCGGAGTATCCCAACTGTACCTTTGGTTAGCGATCCTACCATTGCTTTTAGGCGCATTGCGCTACGCCAATAAACCTGATAAAAAAGGCAAGTACAGTATTCAAGCTGGCGCAGTCTTATCGTATATATTACTCAATCTAGTCGTATGGCTCTAACTTTAGGAGTTTTTGGGAATAAGGCCAAGGGGCTCGCAAGTTTGCAAGGACATGGATTTAAAACGTTGCCTTTCACTTCGGTATGCGCTGACGATGACCTTCCAAACGCTAATCCTGAGGAGATTGCTAAAGCGGTTTTAGATGAAATAGGGCAGTCCGATTTTTACGCGGTTCGCAGCTCAAGCATTACGGAGGATACTGAGGAAAGCGCTGCTGCGGGCCAATTTAAGACCCTACTGGGCATCACCAAAGAATCAATCGCCGACGCCATCAATGTTGTGGCGGCAAGTTTACCAGAATTATCTCCCGATAATGAACCTCACGGCGTCGTGATACAGCCCCTGATTCACAGTGTCAATAGTACTTCAGGCGTGATGTTTACCCACGAAGAACGATGGATGGTCAACTATGCGCCGGGATTGTGTAATTATGTGGTTCAAGGGTTTGAAGTTGCCCAAAGAGGGTTTCATCCCAGCGGAGAAACTTGGATGGACCAGGGCTCCGACTTACGACAAGGTCAGCTCTTTGACAGCACTTCGGGTCAAATCGTGACTAAGGAATTTGAGTCTAATAAATGGACCCCTATCCTGGAGCGAGCGCTGCTTCGTTTGTACCGAAAGGTTCGCCAGCATTACAGCAAGCCTATGGATGTGGAGTGGACCTTTGTTGAGGGTAAATTGTACGTACTACAAATTCGTCCGGTGACGGTAGACTGGCTCCCTCAGCTTTGGCTATTCGATAATTCTAACCTAGCCGAATCTTACACGGGCACGGTAAGCCCAATGACGGCAAGCGTGGCGCGCCGACTCTACAAATATGTATACGAGGATTTACTCGCACATAGCGGGGTACCTAAGCAAACCATCCGGCGCCATCAAAGCGTTTTTGATAACCTCGTCAAAGACTTTAATGGCCGCATGTACTATGTCATGAATCATTGGTATTCCATGATGTTTTTCCTGCCTGGTTATGAGAGGAACAAGGAAAACTTAGAGCGCATGATCACGGCTGAAATTCGCCAACAAATTTTCCTTCCTGAAAGTATGCGACCGTCAGCTTGGTTGAAATTTGCCTACTATCCGCTAATGTTGTGGAAGGTGCTCTGTTTCCCATGGACGAAGAACAGATTCAATCGAGTTGTTCAGAAAGATTTTAATGCCTTAGGCAGGACTGATTTTTCCAAGCGCTCCACCTCCGAACTCCAAACGTTATGGAACCATTGCGAGCGCCGCTGGTTACGCCGCTGGTATGTCACCGTAGAGAGCGACACTGTACTGATGACGTTCCTTGGATGGGCAGAGAAAAAGTACAGCCCAGAGGAACTTCAGGGCTTCCTCTCAGTGGAAACCCCAAGCGTCAAACAATTGAGAGACTTCAAAGCCTTAGCCCATGAGGTGATTCAAGATGTCCTATTGAGGAAGGCGTTAATCGCGGTAGACGAATCTGCATTCTACAATCAACTCCAACAAAATCTCGAATTACATGAGCGTTGGACCACATATTTCTCCATTTTCGGTGGTCGATTCCCCAACGAGCTTAAGCTCGAATCACCGAGTCCTATGGATGATTTCGGTGCTCTGTCGAACGCAATCCAGGAAATTGCTTCCAGCCCACTTTTGTCTGGCGGCCCCCATACCGACCAAAAATTACCATGGGGCATAAAGCAACTACAGCGCTATATCAAACAACGCGAAGCGTTTAGACTGTTGCGCTCCACCGGCTTCGGTTGGTTGCGTCGCATATTGCTTCAAGGTGGAATTAACGCGGCCCAATCCGGTCATATTCAAGAACCCGATGACATCTTCTATCTTAAAATTGAAGAATGGTTTACCGGTGATATTGCACAGTGGAAAGATTTGATTGTAGAGCGCAAAGCAAAATATGCCAAGCATGCAGATGATCGATACCCGCGGAGTTTCGCTACAACTCCATCCGGGGAGGCACCGCCCTACATTCCTGGTACTGCCACCGGCGAAATGGTAGAGGGACAATGTGTATTCCCTGGTGTTGTCAGAGGCCGCTTATTGGTGATGGATGAATACCGACCAGGACCCTGGCCCGACTTTGATATCCTCGTGGCTAAACATACCGACCCGGGATGGAGTATGCTCATAAGTAAAGCCAAGGGCTTAGTGGTCGAGCAAGGTGGATTGCTTTCACACGCTTCCATCGTAACAAGAGAATTGGGCATACCCTGCATTATCGGTGCGCCGAATGCAACAGCACAACTAAAAGATGGGGGAGAAGCCGTTCTTGACGCCGCAAGCGGCACGTTAAAACCCATACTATGATACCTGCGCTTGACCATTTTCAAAATTTTGTTCGCTACCGCAAAGCCAACCTCGGCCACGAGTCGTGTGATTATGAACGCACCTGCTGGGACTTCTATTCATCAAAGATTAATGCCCAGTGGATCGATAATGACTATTTCTGCTTCGGAACCTATCCATTTATGGACGGACACGCCTTTGGATTTTTTGAACTCAAAGGGGGCACTGAAGAAAATCAACGCGAAGCATGGGCCCAAACCAGGGCTCAATTCGTAGGCCCTTTGTACGGACCTATCAACGGTTCGACTTTCTTGCCGTATAAATTCATTTCGATGACTAACGGTGGTCCCATCTTCCCTGGCGAGTGGGAGAGTGCTCCGTCCGTGGCTAACTTTTTTAACGCCTGCCGACCAAAAAAAGTAGTAAAATACCGCAGCGCTTATCGCACGCACTTTGACGGCGTCATCGAAGTGTCCGAACCTTTTGTTCAAGACTGGTATGATCAAGGATTCTCCCTTGAGCAAATAGAGCTAGGCTCGCCCGGAACAGCCGATGCCCTCCTAAATTTGATCGACGCCATCTTTAGTGGTAATTGGGGCTATGAGTCTATGACGAAGGTCCAATTTCAAAATTGGCTGCAGCACATAACCGCAGGCTCTAATAACGCTCCGCTGTTATACTGGGTCCAGATAAAAGATCAAAAAGTAGGCTTTACCTATTTATCAGAACTCCCCGACGCTACCATCATTTTTAAAACCATTGGTATTCTACCTGAATTCCAAGCCAAGGGTTTAGGCAATGCTATTGCCGGACAACTTCACAAAGTCGCTAAATCCCGTAACGCTCAAAAATGCATCTATGCCTTAGTTCAAGTCGATAACCGAGTCAACCGCATGCCAGACCCTGATATAGCCATTATGCGTGAATATGAAACCTATATCTTCTAAATTCTTCCATCTCCACGATTTTCCTATCACCGTTGATGAATGCGCAGGTCATTCTCTTGGCCGCCATAGGAGTCTTTAAAGAATTAGCAATTCCCTACTACTTTGATAATCTGTTTATTCCGACCCTAGACGCGTATTTAATGGCATTCTCTATGTATTAGTTTGGTATAATACCACGAACAGCCCTATATTTGCCCCACAATAACGCGGAGTGGAGCAGTTGGTAGCTCGTCGGGCTCATAACCCGAAGGTCGTAGGTTCGAGTCCTGCCTCCGCTACTACCCGAGACCCGAAGACATTTTGTCTTCGGGTCTTGTTTTTCTCGGAACTCCAAGTCCCCTTAAAAAATACTAGCTTAAGTCCAACTTCTGCTGATAGCATATAAAATCCAAAAAGTGATACAGTAGCTACCTAAACAAAACAGTATTTTTCTATCTTCATCTATAAATGGAGCTCTTAAAATCTTCCTAAATGAAAAATGTTGTACTTTTTGTTGTTCTATTGTCAAGTACAATCGTTTCCCATGCACAGGGAAGAATCGATCAAATTAATTACCGGTCGCTTCTTGACTTAGTTGCTAACGACACTTTGAATAGCTATAGTACAATAACACACTCATATCAATTAAATTTGAACAAATCGTTAATTTCCAAAAGTTTGGGTGACTCTATGGAGATTCAAGCTTTGCAATACAATGGGAAAACCGTTATTGCTGAGGCATCAATAGATGGAAAAATAGTTGGCATTTTAAGTAATTACAAGGATCGACAAGACTATTTCTCAGATCAAATATTTTCATTTAAGGAAGAAAAAGAATTGTTCAAATCAATTGTATTAGCGGCATCAAAATCAGCAGTTGAGAATTATTCGTTATCAACCAACTCGGCTAAAGCGTTAATTAGCTTTTTTAAAAATGTCAATTCTACAAGTGAAAAACAATTAAGGTTATTGCCAGTGGGCGGTTTCTCAACCAGTTTAAGCCTTGAGAAACTTGTCATAAATGATTTTTCCGGAACTACTGTCTACAGAATTAAAGACTGGAATAATTCGGCTCTTTGGGAAAATGTTTTCATAGTTGACCCCAATACCGTGATTGATGAACCATCAACTTTGAATATAGATAGACCATCAACACAGTCTAAGGCGTATGCATTGTTGCAAATTTTACTTTGGCCTGAGTTCTTTGGTATAATTTTGAATGAAGAAATCCTAGAACCAGAATTAGTACCTTTAGAATTACAGGATAAATCCAAGATCAATGACCATGAAATCTTTAACTTCTCGGTAGTAGAGAACAAACCTATCTTTCCGGGTTGTGAGAACTTAGCTACAGAAGACGAAAAGTTCATGTGTTTCAATAAAAACATCATGCAGCACATTGCTGAAAACTATGAATTCCCTGAGTTGGCCCGTCAAATGGGTATTCAAGGAAAGGTTTACATCAACTTTGTAATTGAGAAAAACGGAAAAGTAAGCAACGTTACTATCGCGCGTGGAGTTGATAAACTTATCGATGACGAAGCCATTCGAGTAATCAAGCTTTTACCAAAATTCATACCGGCGATGCAACGCGGAAAGCCTGTTCGTATGCAGTATACTGTGCCAATCAGCGCAAGATTACAATAGAATTAAACATATAAAACATGAGAAATCTCAAACTAATGATTGTGTTAACAGCAATAATAGCCATTAGCTGTAGTACAGATAATACGGTTTCAGAGGAAACTTTTAATTTATTTCCAGTGAAAGTTGGTAATGAATATTCATTTCGTGATATCAACGGAAAAACTATTCCAGGAAACTCTTATGAGTATTTATCATTTTTACAAAATGGCATTTCAGTTGGTTATGTAGATAAAGAACTTAATCGAGGCCAGAATATCGATTTTCTTAATACTTCAGGTCATGTTTTATTTAATATGGATGTTATGGATTTTGATATAGGTAATTCGGAAATCTGGATCGCAAAACCCAATGAAGCTTTACAACTATTAGAAAAAAATGGTGAAGTGATATTCACTGCCTCAAAAGATATAATTCGCGTACGCTCATTTCAGAATGGTCTCGCGGCGGCTGAATTCTGGGATAGTGATAATAGGGAAACGCTTTGGGGATTCATCGATCAATCAGGTCAAACAGTCATTAGACCTCAATTTAGCGAATTAGGGAGTAATTCTTATTTTAACGATGGCACCTGCCCTGTGAGCAACAATGAGGGTAACTACGGCTATATAGACGTAGAAAGCAGGTTAATAATCCCTTATCAATTTGATTATGCCGAACCATTTTTCGGAGATCTGGCCATTTTTGGTAGGAGCACTAAAGGTAATTTGAAATTCGGCCTTATCAATAAAGAGGGCCTTTATGTTATATCCCCAAGTTATAACAAAATTCATCGTGACGGTAAACTCTACATGGTTAGAGATGATAACGGTTGGGGATGGATAGATAGAGATGGCAACGTACTTATCGCCACCCAATTTGACCAAGCCTTACCCTTTAATAACTCTAAGTTCGCACCTGTGAAAATGGGAGACGATTATGGCTTTATAGACAAAAAAGGAAAAATCGTAGTGAACCCCCAGTATCATTATGTAACCTCATTTTACAACGGGAAGACTTTAATCCAAGATCAGAATGGACTTACTGGAGTGATGAGTGATGACCTTGAAATTGATTTGATTCCTCAGTTTTTAGTTGAATTACCCTATTCATCAACGAACGATTATTTAAGATTTGTTGAGGCGCCTGAAACGGAAAGTGATTATTTTGAAATTGAATCAGTTTTAAATATCGTTAAGGAACACTTATCTAATAAGAACTTTTTCAGCAAGTCCTTCGGACAGCTATCCAGCATTTATGGAATCGAACTTGACGTTGATCAAAAATACCATTCTTTAGGAGATACATCGCTTTTTTCTTTGGGTGATGATCGTTCAATAGTCTCACAAGTCTACTTATTTGGACAGCCTTCTGAATTGGTTGATAAAATTAAGGGTGAAGGCTTCTACCAGAGAAGAGTCATGGAATTAGAATTGCGCCCTGATTTCAAGCCAAAAGGTATTATCATTGAGATTACGGTGCGTCCGAATGAACGGGTAGCGGAAGTTGAGCAATTAATTATTGAATACCTTCATTCAATTGGTGCAGAAGATGGTTGGAATAATGATGTTGAGTCAGGATTTGAGACATATAGCAATTACAGAACATTAAGAAATGAAGAATTCATCTATGAAATTTTCCAGGAAAATAATCGGGAGTACCTTGCCATTTATATCTAGGCAATCACTTTTAGCGGCTTCTTTTATTCTATTTCTATCAGAGGTTAATGCGCAATGCATTAATGAAGTTCAGCTCATGTATGCTGCGGATTGTAAAATAGATGAATTAAGAACTTTTTTTTATGAAAGTTCTTGGTCTAACTTTTCCTTTAAAGATTCTGCTCAGATTCAAATGGGAGAAACGTTATTAGACGTGAATGAATTGCAATGGTCTAGGTACGATGAGAGAATCAAAGTATTGATACCTCATGAAGACCCGTCTGTTCGGATTATTGCATATGTTCCGACTATTAATTGTTTCAGTAACCTCTACCGAGATGCGCCGGAAGAGACCTCTACTCTTTCGAATAATGGCTATTCCGAATCACTAATTTATGAGCGAAATTCAGTTGAAATTCAGTTGAATTCAGATTATTCCAATAATAGTCGATTAGTATTGAGTTATAAAAAGGAAGAAATCGATAATATTATACAAAAGCAACAATTAGTCATTGCTGCTCGTCAAAGAGCGGACGAACAAAGAAAACAACAAATTTATGACTATTTAAAAGTAACTCAAAGTTATATCGAAAATCAAGAATATTCTGATGCATTAAATCATCTATCGTCAAATGTCGAGTACTTGGTTCTTGATTCAATTAATGTATTGTACAAGACAACTATTAATGATTTCAATACCAGCGCGTTAAATGAGTTTAAAATTTTGGTGGATCTAGAGAAGTTTGAGGATGCTATAACTTTCGGGTCTTCAGTCCTTGCATCAGACCATGTCTTAAATCCGACCAAGGAAAAATTAAAAAATGGCATAAAGGAAATAAAGGAGACTATGGAATTTCTAAAGACAATAGAAACCAATGTTTATTTACCTGAGCGTTTTGGCATTAAGAAGGACTTAGAAGAAAACATACGTTATCAACTTGAAAAGTTTATAGCCAGTTCGCCGGAAAGTGGTCAGTTGTTCGTAAAGATAAATTGGAGAAGCAACTATCTTGGGGAGAATAAATCCGAGGTACAAGTAAATGAACCAACTCTAAAGGCGGCATTGCAGTCAGAACTTCTGAAGCAAGACCTTCCAAAAATTGGCAAGTATTTTGTGAACACCAAAGCTTCTTTTGAATATGAGCTAGCCTGGGAAAGTCGCCGAGTAAAGGCTATCAAAAAACAAGATATCCAATTTTCAAAAAGCTTCGGAAATGATGAACCTTTCATAAGAAATTGGTTGAATCTTAAAAACAAAGGTAAATATACTTTCAACGTTACAAGAACTGCAATAAATGATCGAGAGATCTATAGGGTGGTTTTTGAAAAGTATGTAAACACCAATATAGCTCCTGCTTTGGCAAAAGGATACATTTTTCCAGCCTCAGGGAAACCAAGTTTGACCAAAGGTAGATCCAACCAATCTACCGCTGATAATTATGTCCGCAATCTGTTCTGGTTAACAACCATAACGGCGTTGACTTGTGAAGGGCTTAGTCAGGTTAATTACCAGAATTATATAGATGATCCAACGGATATTACTGCTTATGACGATGCAAATATTTTACACCAAGCTTCTTTGATTTCCGCAGGTGTAGCTGTCATGTCTTATATGGTTGGTATCCAAGAAGCTAAAAAAGAAGCGAAGTCGCAAAGATCCGAGGAAAATAGTTTCAACAAAGCAAATAGAAATGTTACGATCTATCAAGGTAAATAGTCTTATTAATTTATTTTTTGCAGTCTTACTTGGAATGATGAGTTCTTGTGAGGATTATTTAAAATGGGGCAGACCTACAATAGTGAGTTACTCCTATAATGTTAATACATGCGACTCCTCATATACATGGATTGATGGCAATACATACTTCAATGACAATAGTGATGCCACGTTCATCATAAACGGGGTAGGTGATGTGGATACCTTGTTTGAACTGGATTTGGTTTTTTATTTCAAATCTGACACTATGAAAATTTGGATGTGTGATAAATACACCTGGATTGACGGTAATGTATACTCTGAGAGTAATAATACTGCCACGCATATGATTAAAGCATCCGACGGTTGTGATAGCATTGTCACACTTGATTTAACTATTGCTCCTTTGCAAGGAATTGATGTAGTTCAAGCCTGCAGTGATTACACTTGGATTGACGGCAATGTTTATACAGAGAGCAACAATTCAGCTACTTATCTTTTAACTACGGCAACCGGATGTGATAGTATAGTCTCTTTGGATTTAACTATTGCTCCTTTGCAAGGAATTGATGTAGTTGAAGCCTGCAGTGATTACACTTGGATTGATGGCAATGTTTATACACAGAGCAACAATTCAGCTACACATGTTCTTACTACTTCGACAGGATGCGATAGTGTAGTTACACTAGATTTAACTATCGCTCCTTTACAAGGAACCGATAATATTACCGCCTGTAGCAGCTATACATGGATAGACGGAAACACCTATACTCAGAGCAATAATTCTACTACACATCTCCTAACAACAGCTAGTGGATGTGACAGTGTGGTTGCGTTAAATTTAACAGTGTTATATCCCACTTTTATCTACGACACCATAACTGTATGTGGCCCTTACACGTGGATTAATGGAACAACTTATACTAATAACAATTACAGTGCGTCTGTTACAACCACAGGCCAAAACGGTTGTGATGAGACGACCTATCTTCACTTAACTATGAACTGTGAATGCTCGATCGCACCGAACTTTAATTGCAGCATTACTACCACTACTAATGGACAGTACTATAATATTGGAATTTCCGGTACCTCTTTTATACCTGGGCAGAGTATTGTTGTGACTATGAGTTCATCTTCTTACAATTTCGGTCAAGCCAAAAATGTTTCATTGTATTGTAATGAAACATTAGCCTACAATTTTGGTGGGTCGCTTCTTTTTAGTGGCAACTCAAGAACATTTACCATTCCTACATTTATTGGTGCTGACAATTGTTTTACCATGAGGGTAACTAAAGAAGGCCCAACTGTTAGTGCTTCGGATGATGAAATTTGGGTATCAAACTCCTTTAGTCTTCAATAGTAAAGTAATGTCGAAACAATTAAGATTAATACAAATCTACCTTCTAGCCATCTTATTAGGGTCTTGTGAGAGTTACCTTTCCTGGACAATTCCAAATACTTTTCTAAGAGTAAGTACGGAACAACCTGAAAACATTTCTTCAAGGTCAGCGGACCTTCATGGACTTATTGAAAATATTAATGACAGCACAGTCTTGAGAGATATTGGTTTTTTGTATTCAACAGAGCCTAATGTTACTATCCAAGATGACGATTACATTCTTGCGACTGGTAGTCCAGAGTTTGTAGCCAAATTAACCGGTCTAATGCCGGAAACTAAGTATTATTTTCGAGCGTGCGTAGAGGATAATGGTACAATGTATTATGGAAAAGAGGTCTCCTTCACCACAACGGAAGCAGAACTAAATTTGGTTTCTTCAAATAATTGTACTAGTCTAAGTGGGGTAAACACTCTTTTATCACAACCAGGTCCGGGCCCTGATGAATGGGGAATCAGTTCTAATGGATATGACGGCAGTTGTTGGTACGCGGGTAGCGCATATGGCATTAACTGGGTTCAATTTCAGGCCAACTTCACTCATGAAGGAGTAATGAGATTCTGGATTCAAACGTTTAATCCGGGTTATTCAAATAAGCAACCGACCATATTTATAGACGGCTCATCGATAGGTGAAGCTGAGCAAATTGCAGGTGACCAATCGTCTTGGAATTTTATGCAAGTTGAAACGCCGTTAATTGAATCTGGTAATCATACAATAAAAATTGAAATCAACACGGGGTCAGTTTATAACAACATAAGTATTGATGAGATCGAATTTTTCGAATACGATTAGTATAAAACAGTACACTATTCAGAGGCGCAGAGTGTGGTAATCGAACCCGCGGCCATTAAGCACATTGAGGTTTAGTTATGGTTTTGGTCTTCTCGTAAAGATAATGCAAACATTGGGATTATGGAATTATACGTGATTCCAAACGTGTTCTCGGAATATTCCGAACAATAAATTCAAGCTATTGGATGGCCTTACTGGGATATAATTTACTCAATCTGATATGGTTCATCCATTCGATTTAGCTTCGACCTTTTCTCCAGAATGTCTACTACGAAACCCTTTGAAGGAAACTTCAGAGGGTTTCTTCGTTTACGAGTCTACCAAACGGGGCGAAGCCCCTATTCAACGGGGACAAATAAGTGAATTCAATCAGGACTTTGTTAAGGAATCAAACCTTCGACCTTATACAGGTGATTAACCTCTAAACCCCTTAAATAGGTAAGTGATGCATTCCTCTCTCTTTACATTATTACCTAGAAAACGAGCCCATAACGGGTTGATTTTTTATTTCATCTCGATTAAACCTTTTTGGTCTCGCATGCTCTAATAGTTACAAAATCAACATAGCATTGCTTCAGATTAACACCGCCAACATGCGTAAATATATTTGCTTCTTAGGCCTTTTCATTGGGCCGTTTTCTGCTGTAAACGCCCAAGGACTTTACGATTCCACACACATCACAAACATTCAAATCACCTTTGCCCAAAGCAACTGGGATTATATGTTAGATACTGCCAAAGCGGGCAGTGAGGGCTATATTATGGCCCAGTCTGTAAGTGTCAATGGGACGCTCTATGATAGTGTTGGGGTGAAGTACAAAGGGAATTCCACCTATCAGCCCAACCAAACAAAGAATCCTTGGCATATAGAATTGGACACTTATAAGAACCATGATTATCAAGGCTTCACAGATATCAAACTGAGTAATGTTTCTAAGGACCCTTCTTTTTTAAGGGAAGTACTTTCCTATGACATTGCCCGCCAGTATATGTTTGCTCCAAAAGCGAATTATGCTGTAGTCTACGTGAATGGGTCGCAAATGGGGCTGTATACCAGCGCGGAGGCTATCACGAAAAGATTTGTTGATACTTACCTGGGCTCCAAGAAACGCACCTTTGTGAAGTGCAATCCTCCTGCGGGCGCGGGTCCAGGAACCACTACCTATCCAGATTTAGTTTACGACGGAAACGACAGCACTGATTATTACGACTCTTATGAACTAAAGTCGGATGCAGGTTGGGCAGAGTTGATTCATCTCATGGATACGCTGAAGAATAATGTTTCAGCTATCGAAGATATTCTTCAAGTGGATCAGACGCTCTGGATGCATGCGTTTAACAATGCTCTTGTCAACTTGGATAGCTATTCCGGAGGTTTTAAACAGAATTACTATTTGTACCGTACTAAAAGTCTACAGTTCTATCCCATTATTTGGGACCTGAATGAAAGCTTTGGAAAGTTTAGCATGACAGGTACTA
>Ga0213868_10002286_pt1 | contig 18398 bp, 13 predicted proteins | sample PICome_9_FD_160087 | JGI IMG/M metagenome (GOLD analysis project Ga0213868, IMG submission 160087) | Coastal seawater microbial communities near Pivers Island, North Carolina, United States - PICO127 | ecosystem: Environmental > Aquatic > Marine > Coastal | place: USA: North Carolina...
CTTCGATCGCTCGCGACTGAGCATTGGTGCGATACAGCACCGCCATGTCTTTCCAGCTGAGATCTGGATTGGCCGCCTCCATCATCCGCATCCGATGCACCACCGCTTCCGCTTCAGCGATTTCGTCATCACAACGGGTGAGTGAAATCAATTCCCCCTCACCACGCGTGGGACGCAGCACCTTATCGATCCGCTCGCTGTTATTCGAAATCAGGGCATTCGCAGCTTCTAAAATGGTGGCAGTGGAGCGATAATTCTCTTCTAATTTCACCATTGTGCGGGTGACATCGTCAGGAGCTTTGTCACCAAAATCGTCCTGAAACCCCATCAAAATGGTGAAATCTGCGGCACGAAAGCTGTAAATACTCTGATCCGCATCACCCACCACAAACACCGATCGGCCTGACCAATCTTCCACTGTTTGCGGCTCTTTTCCATCCGTTACCAGCAGCTTGATCAACTCATACTGAGTGCGATTTGTATCTTGATATTCATCAACTAGCACATGCCGAAACCGGCGATACCAATACCCGCGCACTTGCTCATTCTGCTGAAGCAACTGCACAGGAAGAAGCAGAAGATCATCAAAATCCAGGGCATTGTTCGCAGCCAAAGCCTTGCGATAGCGCCTATACACATCAGCGCTGAGCTTGCCCCGCTGCCCTTCAGCGTTGGCCTCTAAATCGTCAGGTGACCAGCCTTGATTTTTGGCATTACTAATCGCCCAACGTACTTTTTTGGGCTCAAAACGTTTTGGATCAAGCTGCAACTCTTGAGTCACAATCTCCTTTACCAAACTCTGAGCATCTGCCTCGTCATAAATGGAGAATTGCTTCGTCCAAGTGAGGCCTTCTGGATCCTTAAATTTATCAATATCGAAGCGCAACATCCGTGCAAACAAGGCATGGAAGGTGCCAATCCATAATTCTTTCGTGACCTCGCGATAAATCCGCGTGCGCAACTGACGCTGCTCCACGGGAGGGAGCGTGCTCCAGGGCTGACCGAATTGACTTTGAGCCAATCGCTGCGCGAGTAGCAGTTCCAACCGCTCTTTCATCTCTCTGGCGGCCTTATTGGTGAAGGTCACCGCCAAGATCTGAGCAGGATCGGCACCATGCTCACCGATCAAATGGGCAATCCGGTGGGTCAGCGCCCGGGTCTTGCCGCTCCCCGCTCCAGCAACCACCAGAAGAGGGCCTTCATGGTGATCAACAGCCCGCTTTTGGGCGTCATTCAGACCGGCAAGAAAACTCATCCGCTGATGGTATGCGAGCGATCTGACGAACTGGGAGCAGACGCCACCCACCAAGGAATCGCCAAAAGATATCCAGACACCACTTGTTGCAACACCGTCTTCAGCAAAGTTGATTCAACCAAAGCCGCCGCCAGCATGAACAACCAGCAACTCAACCCAACAAAGGACAGAACAGGGGCAGCCTGGCCAAATCTGGAGAAAAGACGCGTAAACCCCAGCCACAGCGCCCAAACCATCAGCAGAAAAGCGACAACGCCTTGATCCGCCAACACATGAAGAAAAGCGTTGTGAGCGTGGGGTATGCCACGTGGTGGATCCGGGAGGAACACCTGCTGAACGCACCGATCAGAGACACGGTCGTATCCATGCCCACCCAAAAAATCTTGCCATGAACGGGCCGACTCCGCGAGAAAACATCGCGCCACCTCGGCCCGACCGACATCACTGGGATCGCCCTTAGCGATAGGGCCTGATGGCCAGTACAACAACACGTTGAAGCACAGACCTCCCATCAGGAGAGCGGTCGCAAACGAGCGGGCATAGCGCACCACAACATCGCGGTGCCGCCAAGCCGCTTCGGTGAGGATCACAACCAAAAGGGGATAAGCAAAGGCTGCTCTCGAACCAGTAGCGAAAGCCATCACTAAACTAAGGATCCCTGAGATTGCAGCCAGCCAACGCAACAAGATGCGCCGCTCAAACCGCCAAAGGGAGTAACCAATCAGGCTGAATAAGCCAAATAAGTAGGCTGATCGATTAATGGTGATCCGCTGAATCCGAAGCGCCTCTTGAGGGAGCCAGTCGCGCAGTTGAGCCAAAGGGATCAGCTGAAGATTGCCGTTCAAGCGGTCCCATTCCACAAAAGGAAGACAAACCAGAACGACCGCAAGCAGACACCAAAAGGCAATGTTCCATTGCCGAGGGGTTTGCTGAAGCCCCGCAGCGCAGGCGAGCAACACCAAAACCAGATCCGTTGGCGCCGAAACCGTGAGTGGGTGGAACAGGGCACTCAAGCTGACCAGCAACACACCGATCAAAACTCCATACAACGGTGTCTTGGCAAGACGGCTGACCAATTTGAGCCCGCACCACAGGGCCAGAAGCCAGACCGTGACGGAGGGATCAGCGCTGCGTTCCCAAACAAACCCCAGAAGCGATAGGGGGATCAGGGCATCCAGCCAGGGCACGGCAACCCTTAAGCGCTCAACCAACACAGAACCAATCACTCTCCAATTGAACCAAGCCTGACAGATCCCTGTATGAACAAGAATGGTGACTTCTGAGCCTGAAATGGCTGTCCGCGCTCACCCACTGCTCGCAAAAGAAACAAGAAGCCAATCAGAGTCTGTGGAAAACACCAAGCATGCACATCACGACCATTCGTCAAAATCACTCTGACAAGAAAGCGATAAAAGGACGACTCAGGACGAACATTTTATAGTGCTTGAACGCCAGGAATCAAAAATCGTCTTACCCAATTGCCATATTTTCGAAAATGTTTTCGAAAATAAACGACTTCAATACATGCAATGGTCAAACAATAAATGCATTATCATAAACTTTCAACTATTAAAAACAGTAAGCAATCGAAAACGGATCCACACCACCATACCAATAACTAAATCCAAGGCAACACCCGCAAAGATCACCCCTAACCATTCGACTGGCTGAAGATAACGAGAAACAGCATCTCCAACTGCATACGTACCAGCCAAATACAAGAAAAAAGGAATGAACAGAATCAAGATCTTTAAACGCTTATTAGAGAAAGTGATTCCGCCAATCACCCCGAAAACTGCCGAAAAACCCATAGGTTTCAGATACAAAGAAGGAAAGAGATCTTTGGCGCCGCCAGAACTCGTGACCTGATCGCGTCCCATCCACCCAAAATATTGATTCATTTTGACCATTAAGGGGTATGCGGCATATTTATGTTTACGACCATTCTCATACAGAACCCTAAAAGAATGCATGTCCTTAACTCCAAAAAGACGCTTGAAATAATAAAATTTTCGCTCCATGCGCTCTTGAGTATTTGAGAGTTGCTCAGGCCAAAAAACTTGCGGATCTAAGCGTGGCTTATTAATGGAGGAAGACAACGCTATGCCAAATGTTTTCAGAGTAAACCATCCGAAACGAATTGGGTTGTGAAAAACAGCATCAGTCCAAAAAGCTCGTGAGACTTTAGAAAACTCCTTCTTATTCCCAACCAATTCCGCCCATTGAGGGCTAAAAGAAAGCGATTTACGCTTCTGTCTCAAACGCTTTTTATAAACTTTCACTTTCCAAGGATAATTATCACCATATGCTCGTGACTCAATGATTTGATCGCGCAAGAAAGATCGATAATGGGGATAGGGGTTACCTTCAAGACGAACCAATGGAAGTGATGAGCTCAAAGCCAACCAATCACCCTGAGAATTCTTGCCAACGGTAGAGAACAGCAAAAAAGAAAATGCCGCCAGAAAAGCAGAAATTTTTGTCCACATCCATCTGCGTGGATCATGATGCGTAAGGAAAAGACCGATGACACATCCCAACCAGATAAAGCGACTCGAACCCTTCATCCCTGCAAGAAGTGAAAAAGCAATCATTAGTGCTACCAATCCATGACGGCTTCTCACAATTGAAGGAGTCAGCAGCAACGCTACAACAAGAATAAAAGATGTAAGCTGCAACGACTCAGCAATAAATTCATGTTCATACCAAATCGTTCTGGGCCATAAGCTACAAATTAGGCCAACAAATGGAACTACTAACCTGGGCCGTTTGACTACTTGAGCACAACTCCATCCAATCCCCAAAATCGACAAAAGGCCAAGACAATGCTGAATCAATGGGACTGAATACCATGGAGGGATAGGCAAGACAGAAGTAAAGAACAAGAAAATTGGGTAAAACCATCTGCGCTTTTCATTTAAATCAAAAAGAACATTATTATTCCAAAACAGGCTCGTGAATTCATAATAAGAACCACTATCGGCTCCAAAATATCCTTGAGGGATCGCTGCAATTAACAAGGCTCTCACTAAAAAGCCAACGACTATTGCAGGTGCAACTAAAAGCAGAAGCTGCTTAAATGATACCGGCCTTACAGAGAAGAACCACGCCCACATCTTCATTGGAAAATACAAAGGCTGCGGTCGTACAATAGACGTATCAGCTGATCAACGACATGAAAGCTTCTATCGTTATCCCTTGTTACAACGAAAAAGACGCCATAAGAGGCACGTTAGAAGAAATATTTCACAGTCTTGACAAATCACAGGCGAGCGATATCGATGTAATTGTTGTCAATGATGGGTCATCAGATGGCTCCGAACATGTATTAAATTCCATACAACAAGAGTTCAAAACCTACCCTCTCACAATCGTTCACCACAAGCGAAACCGCGGATACGGTGCTTCACTAAAAACTGGCATTCGAAAAAGCCATAGCGAATATATTTGCATCACTGATGCTGATGGCACATATCCCAATAACAGGATTTTAGAGCTAATAAACAAAACCCTGGAAAAGGAACTTGATATGCTAGTTGGCGCTCGAATAGGAGCAGATGTTAGCTACTCCAAAGTTCGCTCTATCCCCAAAATGATACTTGTGCCATGGGTATCATTTCTATGTGGCTCTGATGTGCCCGACATGAATTCAGGGCTAAGGGTTTTTCGGCGCGAGCTTGCACTTGAATTCCTTAAGCTGCTTCCAGACGGATTTAGCTTTACAACAACAATCACTATTTGCCTTTTCAGGAATAAATACATGGTGGAGTATGTACCTATTAGCTATACAAGACGTATAGGGAAGAGCCACATTAAGCCAATTAAGGACACCCTACGTTTCACTCAACTAATACTTAGAACAGGCATGTATTTTGCCCCCTTGAGACTTCTTTCTCCACTCTTCATAGGCCTAGCGATTTTATTCGTTTTGAGCGGGATTTACGACATTGCAGTCCTTAGCAACTTAACCGAAAAAACATTACTTTTCGGATTTACAAGCCTCAACATATTAATGTTTGCGTTATTAGCTGACATGATAGACAAACGGAATTGAATCCTTAAAATTTCTATCTTCGCTTAAAACTGCTGCAAACACTTCACACTGTCCCTTCCATTGGCTTGCGACAAAGAATCAAAAACTGATTATTAATAATCCCTCAGCCTGACAACAAAAGGAGGCAACATTTTCGAAGCGATATCAACTACTACCATCATGAAACATATGAAGGCTAATGGCACTAATGGCTGAGAATAGCGTGGTATAAAATGACTAAACAGTGCATAAAACAGGAAATACCCAATTGGAACAATTGAAACGATCAACCAAGACTTACGCTTCTCCAAAAAGTACAACAATGGAGAAGCTAGTAAAGCTAAAAATGATAAAATATTCAAAATAACGTCACCCCAACCTTCGGGACGAACAGCCCAGATTCCTCTCCACGCCAAAGGGAAAGATATGATCAGATGCTGAAGAGGGTTAGCCAATATTCTTGATAAAGCCTCCCGCTTTCGCAGTGAGTTTGATAAGTTCATGGACAGGGGCTCGGCTCGCTTTCCACGTATATAAAAAGACCTTACATCCTGATATCGACCTTCATCTAAGGCTTGAGAATCACAAAGTAATTTTCGATTAAAAACATCAAGAATCTTTCCACATGAATGATCTTGGCTTTCGAGACCCATTATTGGCCCTAACAGATCATCACGAATGGGTTTAGGAGAAAATGAATAAAAAGCATTTCTAAACTGCAAAGGTGACATCTGATTAAAAACTGAGCGTATCAATAACACATCTCCCCCGCCTCTGGAAATCACAGAACGCCCGAATTCAATTCGATTCCGAATAACCCAAGGAGAAACGACAACTGCGAAACCCAAAGAAAACAAAAACAGATTCATGAAAAATTTAGTTCGAGCAGAAGGCAATAATGTTAGAACAACTGGGATACAAATAACTGCAACATAAGCTCCACTTTGCTTAGTCATCACTAAAAGTCCAAATGAAATCCCTGACATAAGGATCCAACCTAAACGTAGATTTTTCACCATTACCAGCGCTACAAGAGCTAGAAGTACCATGAAAAAAGCAGCTGGTAGCTCAGTATCTAAAGTATTCATCTCACCAGCAATAAACTGCTCATTCACAAGAGCAATTAAAGGGAAAGATATAGTATTTGCCATCCAAGCTGGAGCAACAAGCATTAAAGTCAAAACCCATAAACTAATCATTAGTCCCAATGCATAAATTATATTAACCTGCTTAGCGACCAGAAGAAGCTCAGATGGAAACTCATCTTTTCCCGAATAATTCAATAAGTCAGCATTAAACAAAGAAGCATACTTTAGCTGGAAAGCAAGAATAAAATTGGGAATAGGCTCCCGTCTAAACCCAGCTATAACATCATTTGTGACTCCCTTCTCACTATAAACACCATGCTTGACTAGATTTAAGCCAGTACGTAAGTTCTGTGAAGCATCATCGCCGATCCCTGATGGATCAATGATCTGAAAGTCTAGATGAGCGCAATAAACAATAAAAGAAATAATTAAAAAAAATAAAATCAGATTTAATCTCTTTTTCATCGGCATAATAAAATCTTTAGGACTTGCATCGTCGAGCCATTTCATTATACATTCAGCTGGCTACTGCTAAGACAATCCAGGTAAAAATAAGGCGAGTGCTTCACAAGCTACAGCATCGATCGAGGAAGTATTCGGTTGGAACTTGAAATTACAAACCAAAACTCAGAAGACTTTTACGAAAAGCAAGAAGCGGTTACAAATAAATAGACCAGAAAACTTATCCCTTCTTCCTAAAGTTTTTTTTGCCATTGAACCAACCAATTAGTTTACATCAAAACCAAATTCGTTGTACAGGAAGTTAGCCAATGGCTTACATCGAAACTTTCAATTAAGTCGTCTCTGCGCTGTAGTTGAAGATATATTTTAGACTCCTACCTTATTGAGGGATAGATTGATCCCGCCCAACACCATGCTCGAATAAAGAGCCCAGAAATCAAAAGACTGAAATAAACATCTGTCATATAAATCCTTTATTTTCTGCTACAACCGATCGCATACACGGCAATATCACCTCGCCCAAAGATCTATCATTGAATTAAAACAGGCATCTACCATGACAGCTATCTGCTTCTCCCTGATCATCTGTTCTCTCTATTCATTCAATACAACAGGACATTTAAGAAGCCTTTATAGTGCCTATTTTTAAATTTCGAACTACATATGTAATCGACAAATTCCCTACAAAATCTTATGTCAAGGCGCTGCTTTCACCATCGCTTTTGAAGGTATAGTCTTCTTCGCCGAATCCATGAATCACTTGATGGCACTTGGCCTTTATTGGGCTGTTGCAATGAATCCAATTAAATCCCCCCGGGCAGATGCATATCTAAAACGAGAATGCACTTCGAATCTCCACTGACACTCAAGACTTTACTCTGTTAAATGAAATATTTGCTTATGAATGAGTCCAATTGAAATCATTAAACACTCTTTCTCTTGGATTTGTTTAGCGAGAAGTCTCAATCACCTGCCTCAATAAATCTGATACTTGATGTAAATGATGGTCAATGGTGAAGCACTCCTGAACTCTTCTGCGACCACAACTTCCTAGCCGTGCCGCCAGCTCCGGATCCTCAATCAACCGAGTAATCGCCCTAGCCATAGCAGCCACATCTCCCTCATCCACAAGGAAGCCGCTCTCGCCCTCTAACACCACCTCTGGAATCCCCGCATGACGAGTCGCAACCACAGGCAAACCACTCAGCTGGGCCTCCATCACGGCCACAGGACTCCCTTCGCTGTCGCCATCAGATGCCACCAAAGAATGCTGCACAAATCCACGCACATCGCGCATCAGCATTGCAATCTCTTCCTGCGTTCGCAGACCCAAAAAGTGAACATATTCTTGCAACGCGAGAGACTGAACCAAAGACTTGGCTTCTCCCAGCAAAGGGCCTTCCCCCACCATCCAAAGATGCGGCTGCTCCTCCACAGACACTCCGGCAGAGTGGATGAGTGAAAAAGCGCGGATCGTATGGAGCGGACCCTTCTTTTCAACGAAACGACCCACGGCAAGGAAGACCGGCGGAGTGTTCTCCGGAGCACTGCCCTTGAACAAGGCAGTATTTGCTCCAGACGGACTAATGAGCAGACGATCTTGTCGAGCCCCAAGGGTCTCTAGCGTTTGGGCCATTGGCTTCGACTTCACCACCACACCAGCAGCAATACAAAGCAAACGGCGATACCTGTCACGCAGCAGGCCCAAACGAGCGTGGGCGGAAGCATCCGATCCTCGGAAATGCACCACCAAAGGCACACCTGTCCAGGAACACGCCTCCATCACTCTTACAGCTTCAAACCCAAACTCCACCATCACCGCTTTGGGGCGATGCTGACGAATCAAACCCAAGGTCACGATGGCTGCGGGCCAGCTTGCAAGACGGAACCATCTCAGGCGTGTCAACACCTTACTGATCAAAATCGCCAATCCGTAAGCCAATCGCCAAGGACTTTTAAGGGGGCGCTCATCACCAAAAAAAGCCGTCAGTTCAAACGGCAAACCCTGAAGATTGGCACGAACAAATGTTTCACTAGCGGCGCGACGGGTCGGCGCCAAAACCAGCAGCTTGTGCTGAGATGCCGTGGGAGCTGTCATCAGGGGTTGGGTAGTGCTAAAACCGAACGCCAGAGGGGCTCCACCACACTCCAATCAAGCGAACACAACTTCTCCTTTGAGGCAGCACCTTGACGCTCGCGCAGAGGCAAATCCAACATCAGCTTCTCGAGCGCCTTAGAAAAAGCGCGCCAGTCATCCCGTGGGACCACAAAGCCGTGCTCTCCATGGGTCACCATTTCCAGGGGGCCTGGCGACGCGTCACTCACCACCGAAGGCAGACCAGCCGCCATCGCCTCAAGCAGCGCATTAGGCATACCTTCAAACCGTGATGGAAGGGCGAAAATCGCAGCTTGCTGCATAAACGTAAGTGGATCGGTGCGGAAGCCAGCAAAGCTGACCACCTCAGCAATACCCAGAGAGAGAGCCTGATTCTCCAAGGCTGTTCGTTCTGGGCCATCGCCCACCAATGTGATGCTCCATCCGTTGCGGCAGTGCAAGGGCAAGGCGGCAAACGCCTGCAAAAGCACATCCAATCCTTTCTGAGGAACCAAACGAGCAACTGCCAAAATCTGGAGTGTTCGTTCTGGTGTTGGCCCATCACTAGATCGAGATAACGATGCGGGCAGAGGATTGGGGAGCAATTCCAGGCGTTGCCAGTCGCCCATGGAGCGAAGAGCCTCAATCACTCCCTTGGTATTGGCCGTCACCACATCAGCTCGCCGGTAGTACACCTTGCGAAAGCGACTCCAAAGACGCTCAAGGGTCTGCCTATGTGGATCATTGCGCTCAGAAACCACCAAATGCACGGGCTGATCCCAAACAGCAGCGCAACAAAGAATATTAGTTTTAGTGAGCAGAGCTAAGACCCGTTTTGGACGCTTCTCCACAATCTCCTGGCGCAAACGCTTGGAGCGATATCCCGCCAGCCATGGCATCCCTAGACGCAGCAATTGGCTTGCCCAATTATCACTATCCGGATGCATTTGATGCTCAATCAACGGCCACGATGCTGCAATCGCTAAAAGGAAAAAGATCCTTAGAAGCTTGAGAACTTGGGCCAAAACAAATCTTCGACTGCGCGCTTTCAACGATCGATTCGAGACGTCGCGAAACCAAGGATGAATATCTGGTTCAAGATCAAACACCTCCACACCTGAGGGGATTTTCTGCTTGATGGGATGGCTATGTCGAAGGGACAACACACGAACGCGAAACCCCTGAGAAACAAAATGCTCAGCAGCTAGCAGACCAACCTTCTGTGCACCTCCGGCGCCGAGATGAGGAAGTACAACCCAGAGATCATCCATGGCTCAGCGGTCGCAGAGCCTCTAGAAAATCATGCCGGAGACGTTCAGAGGAAAACCTTTCACGCACCGCTATTGCTTCACGACCCAGTGCCATGCACCGCCGAGGATCATTCAGTAGTTCTCGGATAGCCATGACCCAATCGTCGCTGGTTGCATCTTCGGGCAACAACAGACCATTAACCTCGTGTTGGATTAATTCAGCAGGACCCGTCAAGCAGTCGCTAGCGACACAAGCACACCCTGCAGCCATCGCCTCAAGCAGCACGTTTGGGAAACCTTCAAAACGAGATGGCAGAACAAACACAGTGGTCCGTGAATACCAGCGTGACATGTTTCCAACTGTTCCCGGGAGCAAGAAGCGTTGCTGAAGGTTCGGATCGTCTCCCAACAGCCCCCGCAACCAGCCTTGCTGATCGCGACCGTGATAGATCCCTTGGGATACACCAGGCAGAGCCAAGTGAAGGGTGGGGTGTTCTCCAGCCAACGTCTTGAAGACGGGCATCAGCTTGTCAAAACCTTTCTGCATCGCTTTGGTGCCAACTCCCATAAGTAAGGGAGCATCGGCATCAATCCAGTGATCAGGATCGACACGAGGCTCACGATCAGGGAAAGGCCAAGCTACGGGGTTCGGCAGAAGCAGCTGACGACGCACACCACAGTGATCACGCAACCACAAGCCGGTGATCTTTGTTTGCACTAAATGAAGGTCTGCCCAGGGGTAGGTCAGACGCCGCAACCAGCGCCACGGCAAAAGCGGTGGTTTAGCGGGGGGATAATTCCGTTCAGACACAATGCAACGAATCTGCAAGCCGAAACAGGCCAAAAGCAGCTTCACCGACGGAAGCGTGGTCACACCAACCGCTAGATGACATCTCTGTTGCCGTAGAAGCTGGCGTAGCTGATAAACCCTCAGGGGAAAAGCAACCCACCCAAGCCGATCCAATGCAGCAGGCAAAAGAGGCTCAAAACAACGGCGCACTCCTTGAGGTAATGGATAGACATCAAGATCAGCCGTCTGACGTGTAATCACTACCACGTCCCACCCAGCTTCCCTGCACCAAGCTGCCCAACGCAAAAGGACTCTTTCCGCCCCTCCCAGCTTGAGCGAGTCGATGCTAAAAGCGATTCGAATCGATTCCATTAGTAGAACTCTAATGGGCGAAGTAAACTAAAATACAATTTTTATTTAAAAGCTGTCTAGACAATCCAGCGGCAAAGGAAAATCATGCAGACCAAACAGTTGCTCTAACCCTAGGCTACACAAAAGCATCAAGCAATCATCTCATTTCCTTGAGACTCCTTGACAAAAGCAAAAATTTTTAATTTTTTTGGCGAAAAAAATAGTTTGAACACCCTTGTCTAACAAATCTTCGCAGAAATGAATGCAACAATTTCCCTACCGTGACTCACCTCTTGAAGGGAGTCGCTCTTCGTCAACGCACAAAAAATGAAACCCGTTGATCATGGTAACGCCCGAATTATTATTCAAATTGATTAAAAATCAGAGAAAGTTAATTTCCTAGATAGTATCAGTTAGAAGATTAACACCCACTGATACAATTTATGATCAATGTACAGGCAGCAACCACTCCCATCTCGCCTCAAATCCCCTCAGATCCCTTCAGATCCCTTAATACCCTGAGCATCCTTCGGGTCCGAGCAGGATAAGTATATTCAGCAGCCAAAGCCAGACGTAAAGCCAAATCAGGCCCTTTATTCAGCAAGGAGAACGACAAGGCCTTAGAAAAATCTTTTTCATTGGGCTGACATAAAAATGCAACGTGACCGAATTGCCCAAGCGCATCGATATCAGTAGCAACGACTGGAAGGCCTGCAGACAAATACTCAAAAAATTTCATTGGAAACATAGCTTGGGTATAAGGATTGAGCTTTAACGGCAACCAGCCACAAGAAAAGCCTGCACAATAATTAGGAAGATCACCGTATGGACGCTGCCCAAGTAAATGAACATTTGGCTCGATATCCAAAAGTGTTGTATCCGTATATGGTTCGCCCTCACCTGTCGGACCGATAAACACAAACTGCCATGAACGATGAGCACGAGCGACAGCAGCAATCAAAGCAAAGTCCAGCTTATAGTTGCTTACAGCACCAATAAAACCAATCCGTGGCTCTGGAATTGATGCAATATCTGCTGGAATAGAGCTCAGCGACAAAGACATTGCTTTAGAAAAGTGAGCCTGGTCAGCAACATTAGGGTCAAAGCGAATATGCCGCGAATAGGGAGCCAACTTTCTCTTCAATGCGGGAGAGGTTACAAAAACCTGGTCAACTTCTCCGCAAAGTCGGCGCTCCTGCGATTCAATCAATTCGCGAGGCATACATGGCTGTTCCTGAACAGCATCCACAGCATGATAGATCTTGAGAGAGAATGATCGAAGATTAAGGAAGGATGCCGTTAAGGGGTTGTAAGTCCACAGCCAAGGCTTACGAAATCTGAGAAAGCGCAAAGCAAGCCAAAGACCAAAAGTTAAACTTAATTTATTAATCAAAATCACAAAGCTTCCGGATCCACCAGGAATAACCAATGGCGACCAAACCCAAAGGTTTTGCCTGACGCGCCGAGGAGGGCACAACCCACGCCACAAACGTTTAATAATGCGTTTTAAATCACGTCCCGTGGCCCTAGCCGGCCTTAATCCCAATGAATCCAAATAAAGAACACGAAATCCAGTATCCGCAATTGAAATAGCAACATGTTGCTTATTCGTCCAAATAGGGTGCTCCCAATCTGCAGTAGCCAGTACAACAACGTCAGCCATAACTAAATTTAAAGATCCTGCAGCTCAACCAATTCTCGAAAACTAGATGAACGGTTTTGCAGCTGTTCATAATTACCATAAGCAACTACCTTTCCATGATTAAACTCATAAATACGATCACAATAACGAATAGTAGAAAGACGATGTGCAATGACAATTGTTGTACAACGTCGGCCAATAAGCTCGAGGGCTTCCATTACCTCACTCTCCGTTTTATTGTCTAAGGCACTAGTCGCTTCGTCTAATACAAGCACCTGAGCTTGCTTATAAAAAGCTCTCGCCAATGACAAGCGGTGACGGCGACCACCAGAAAGGAGCATTCCATCTTCTCCAATTTTGGTGAAAGCGCCATACGGAAGCTCCGAAACAAACTCTGCAAGCTGAGCCATCTCTAAACATTCCCAAAGCCGATCCTCATTAATATCGTCATCGTCAACACCAAATGCAACATTTCCACGCACACTTGCATCAAGCAGCTTTATGTTTTGAGGGACAAAAGCACAACATTTCTGCCATGCTTGCAGTTCGTTTCTTTGCAAAGAAACTCCATCGAGAAGTAATTCACCTTCCACTGGAGTTAACAATCCAAGCATAATATGAGCCGCTGTTGTTTTCCCCCCTCCCGTACTACCTACCAATGCAACCCGGGCACCCACTGGAACAGTGACGTCAACATCACTTAATGCCATGCCCGAAGATTCATTATAGCTGTACGATACATTGCTAAGCTTAATTGTATGGCGAGGCATGATTCCCGCAGGCGTTACTGGTAGTTCTGACTGAAAGGCATAACGGACAGGCGCTAATTCCAACAAACTCAATGCATCTTCAAGGTCTGGAAGAGATCCTCGTAATTTATTAACTGATTTCGAAACAGATTGCATTGGAGCAGCAAGTCTCAAGGACGCAAATACAACACCAATTAAAGCCGGCAAAGCATCGCGAACAGAGTCAGTTCCACCCCCGCTAAGCAAAGGCGGCAATAAACCCAAACCAAATAGAACAGTTACACCAGCAGGTTCAATGACAAATCGTGGAATGTCAGGAAGTAACTTTAATAATCTATCGTAACGTTTTCCCTGAGTCCCAATCGCACCAAAACGATTTATAAAATAATTTTCAGCACCGTGTAAATGAATATCGCGAATTGAGCGCGTTGATTCAATCAATATTTGATTAACTTTACTTTTGTAAATGTATTGCTGACTTGTCAAAAACCGGAGACGGGGGGAAATAAAGTGTGAAGCTAAAACATACGATATAGTCAAAAGACCAAATACAGCTATCGCGATCCAACCAAATGCTACAACAACTCCTAAAGCAAGAATACCCGAAGACAGGATATTGCTAACAATGGACAGCATTGGAATAACTATATTATCCGATACTTTGCTTAGCACGCGATTCAATCTCGTTAACAGTGTAATTGAACTAGTATCCTTATAATAATCATAGCCTTGAAGAATCAGATTACTGTAAACACGATTGCCAAAAACAGCCCATATATCTGCACTAACTCGAACCTCTATTAATTTAGAGGCAAATTTTAGTGCGGTAGAAATCCAAATCAATGCCAATAAAATTGCAACAATCCAAAGCCCACGGTTTAAGGCATCACCCCCAAAAACCCTAATAAATGGAACATTATTGGCCAAGTCTGAACCACTAAAAGAGCCAACAAGCTTTGCCACTAAACCTACAAAAACCAAATCTCCAATACCAACAACTATTGAGATCAATAGCAATAGACCTAAAACTCTATGTTGCTGCGAAGGCAGGTAAGCAATAAGAGCCCTCAACAGGCGAAGCGTTTGACTGCGCCGTAAAGAGGTCCGCTCAAGAAAGGGTCGTTTCAACAAGAGCCCTCTGAGCATCTGTATTAAAGAATATAAATCCATTAGCCCTCCGCCACATCCCGAGGATGTGTCAGCCGGACAACCGATTGACCACCAAAATCAAAAATTCTTTGTCAACCATCTCAAGTTTGAGAAGACCCGATAACAACCTCAACCAGAAAAATCGTAGATTAAACGAATGCCGTCAATCTTTACTGCCAAAAAACACTCCTCTCCATCAATAAACCAGCTTTCCCGGCTAAAACAAAAGATATTTACACATAGCATGAGCAGCATTCAGCCATTAATCTGTTAGCATTACCCAATAAAAAAGCTTGCCAAAACCGAGGGGAAACCTATCAAAACTTGCGGCATCTTCTGCCTGTAACTGCATACTTTAGTGTTTTAGTCTAAGACAGAAGCAGGACAGGCTTAATTAGAGTGCGACATCTGCCCATCCATTGCAAATCTTTCGGAAATCAATTATCAACTCATATCTAGACCAAGCCCACTAATGGATCCCTCATTTATCATTCAAGCCAAAATCTAACATCAGTATTTATTTAAATCTTTAATGGCTAGCAAGCAATCTACTAGCCTTAGCCAACACAAGTCTTATCCTCTTTTCCCACTTCAAGCGCCACGTAGATTTTGACATTAGAAGTTGATCTGATGGGCTCATTCCCCCTGCATCAGCACATGATTGCAACTGATTGAGCACGTTTTTCCATCGCTTCTGCATAACAGCTTCCGAGCTCAAGTCCATCAGAACCGCCAGCTCTCGAATTGGGGCTTGCCATCTCTGCGGATTCGCCACGGCCTTTTCAATCCGTTGCACGTCATAGCGAAGGCTGCCGCAGCCAATCTGATGGGCCGTTACACCTGGAGTCAACGTATCAACGAGAGCATGATTCAGGCTGCTAAACACCACGCAACCACATGCCAGAGCCTCTAAGGGTGGAAGCCCAAAACCCTCACTAACACCGCTGCCACGCCAGTACTCAGCAGAGTCATAGACATAGACGGTGGCGCTGTTGAACAAGCTCACAAGATCGTCCACCCAACCGCTTTGCACTTCCACACGCAATCCATTCTTCCTCAGCGCAGGCACTAATTGATGAAGCACATAGGGGCTGCTTTTTCGCTGCTGTACCAAAACATCGATAGAGCGTTTTGATGCCAAGTCAGCAGTTTGGTTTGGTCTGGGACGTGCACCATTTTCCAGCCATTTCTGTTCCAATCCGTTGGGGATCAAAAACAGCGGATTCCGCGGTACACGATCTCCCCAATAACCAAGAGTATTGCGGCTGACTGCGATAACTGGAACACCTGGCGGGAGGTCGAAACCATATCCACTGCTGTGAGCTTGATAAGCAACAGGTCTTCCCTTCAATTTGTGAATCAACTGGGGAACATCAAACCCCCAGCTCACCAGCCAAAGCGCTTCCCCTGGTGCAGTTTCGCGCCTCAATACATCTTCTAGAAATGGATAACCAAGTTCACGCTCGCGGTAAGTCACAACCTGCGTGGAACGCAACTCCGATAGGAGTCGAGCCGTTTGCAAGGCAACGCTCAATCCACCACAGCGAAAACGGGGCCCGGTGCCAGGCACCAGAACCCGAATTGGAGTCAACAATCTTGAGGAGTCTTGAATATCTTCCTCGCTGAACATCTAAGCCACAACAGCCTCAGTGCTTCCAGTTCGCTGACGGCGCGTAAGGAAACCAAACAGGACTTTGCCGATGGCAGCAACAAGATTGCCTTCAAGCTCCTGGAACATTTTCATGTTCAGGTGGAAAGCCTGATTGGCCTCCTCGACGATGCGATCAGCCATGGCCTGATCAATCGGCAAGGCATCCATCGCGGAGCGATAGTTGGTCTTGAAAGCTTTTTCGTCCGCGATTTCAGGGAACACATAAAAGTGCAATCCATCATCGGTGGGGTTGTTCATCGCCTTCTGAGCAATGTTCTTCAAGATCTGCCCACCGGAGAGATCGCCCAGGTAGCGAGTGTAGTGATGACCCACCAGCAACTCAGGCGCCGTCTGAGCTACTTCACGAATCCGAGCGACATACTCCGTTGCGGCAGGAGAGGCTTCAATCTGTTGACGCCACTCAGGGCCGAAATAGAACGCGAGGTCTTCCTCGAGGGCTGTGACGCGATCGAGCTGTTCAAAGGCAATCGGGGCCAACACGGGGTGATCCTTGAGTCGATGCATCTCCTCTTCCATGGCTTCATAGACAAAGAAGAGATCTGCTACCAACTTGCGATAGCTCAGCTTGTCCACTACACCCTTGAGGAAGCAGCTCACGAAGCCAGTGTTCTCGGCCATGGTGTGTGACTTTTTCGTCCCTTCCCGGAGCTGGGTAGCCAGAGCGACGGACATACGAGTTAAAGACGAAGCAATTCAATGACCTTAAATTCAGTTTGCGATGATGGCTCTGATCAGTTGCGAAGGGTTAAGAACAGGTGCGATCGGTCACACCATGTTCGAACACCTCAAACAACTCTCGACAAATCACTTGCAACCGCTCCACCTGATCCCGTTGAGGTAGATGGGGACCAACCGGCAACCAATCGCCCACCGTTGCTAAACGCCAGCGTTCGCCGTCAAAGGTCATGCCACGCATGACCACGCCAAGGAGGGATGGACAAGACGAGGACATCTCTCCCTCCTCCGGCTTCAGCCGTAATTGCAGCAACAAGCTGCGACACTGCAGCCGCGGGCTCCAACCTGGGAAATCAAAGGCCAAATCCAAGGTTGTGGCCTCGTCCCAATGGCGGGTGCATGGGTCATCACGCCAGGGGCTCAAATTCGGCTGAGCCGCAGGGAACTGCCTCCGAACCAGCGTGATGCCGGAGGCCAAGGACTGGGCCAATGCCACGCTATGGACCGCCATCGCCGCATTCACTGGGTTCATCTCCGCTGAACCCAGAGTGAAGGGTCACCAAAGCTTGCGCCAGCTGCCGTTACGGTTCATCCACAGCAGCAATAACCCCCTGGTAACTCCACATCGATGTTGAGGTTCACCATCGATCGTGCGTGAAGGCTTACGGAGAGCCTTAGGCAGCACCTCCCGAGTCATAAGCTCTCCAAATCCAAAATACCGCCAGGCAGCGACCCCTCCATGGCCCAGTTCGAGAAGCTCACAGCCCCCAGCCAGGGCACCCCAATCCGCTTCGAGAACGGCCAACCCGTGGTGGCCAACGATCCGATTATCCCGTTCATTCGCGGTGACGGAACAGGCGTTGATATCTGGCCCGCCACTCAGAAGGTGCTCGACGCAGCTGTCGCGCAGGCTTACAAGGGAGACAAAAAAATCGAGTGGTTCAAGGTTTACGCCGGTGATGAAGCCTGCGACCTTTACGGCACCTATCAATACCTTCCTGAAGACACCCTCGAAGCGATCCGCAGCTTCGGTGTAGCGATCAAGGGGCCCCTCACCACTCCAGTGGGTGGCGGCATCCGCTCGCTGAATGTGGCCCTGCGCCAGATCTTTGATCTGTATTCCTGCGTTCGTCCGTGCCGCTACTACGAAGGCACGCCCAGCCCGCACAAACGCCCGCAGGATCTAG
>Ga0213868_10002290_pt1 | contig 18377 bp, 31 predicted proteins | sample PICome_9_FD_160087 | JGI IMG/M metagenome (GOLD analysis project Ga0213868, IMG submission 160087) | Coastal seawater microbial communities near Pivers Island, North Carolina, United States - PICO127 | ecosystem: Environmental > Aquatic > Marine > Coastal | place: USA: North Carolina...
TTGATGCATTACTTTGGGTTTCCAAAACTGCCACCAGCGAGGTGAAGATTCAACTACAAAGGTTGTTTCTAATCTGCTCCATCCGTTTAAAGATTCTGTTACTTTGAATTGTGTTTTCATTTCTCTTTTGTTTTAAAGGTTTTTAATTTGCGCCTATTATTATTGGTGTGCGCCTATTTTTATATGCTTGAAGTATCATTAATGTTACAAATAAGCAGATTGTAATCTGTTTATTGATACATTACCCTCGTTGGGTTTTACAATTGGGATAGGTGCAGTTGTCGTTTAGTCTGCAACTCTCACCTTCTCTTTTGATGTGCTTACACTTTTCTAATTTCTCAAGCGTATCCTTCAGTATCACATTCCAAGTAAACTTATCCTTGTCAGCGTTCCAAAGTTTCTCGTACATTTCCAGTAGTATCTCTCTATTTGTCATTTTACCCTTGTTTTGTTACAAACAATTAACATTTTTACCCTTATTTTGTGACAATTTAAGGCTCATCGTTGTGAGGATTTGCGATTCGCGAATTACGAATCTATCTGATCTCCTCAACAGCTATCTTAAGCATTGATAGCTCTTCAGTATCCATATCCAAGATCATATCTATATTATCCTGTATCCTATTGAACAGGTTCTCATCTGTTCCGTCTAGCTGTTTTACCGGACCGCTTAGTGTGAGCTCAATGGACTTCTCAAGTGTACTCATTTGGTTCTTTATACGTTGCTTGTATATCTTAGTACCTTTAAGTGTATCCATATGCTCAAGTGTTATCTGCAGTAAAGCCACAAGCTTTACAGCATTCTTAAAGTCATTGACACCGGACATTATAGGTCCTTCTCAATGTTGTTTCGCTCCAACCATCTACGCCACATATTAGCGGCCCAAGCCTTACGTTGCATCTTGTTGGGATAAATCTTTCTTAACCTAGCATTCGCGATGCGTAGGAACTGCTTCATATCTCTCATAGTTTCTATTGCCAATAAATGAATATTTGATCGTTACCAGTTTGTGGTTCCGATTCTTCTTTTGGTATGGACTCTGTCGATTCTGAGTCCTCTTTGTCCTTTGAACTTGGACCCGTACAGCTCTTCATTGAGCCTGCTGTTGCTCTTGAGGTCATCCTTAAGTATTCTATTTTGATCCTCTACGTAGGTGACTACCCACGTATCAATTTTTCTCCAAGATTTAGCCTTGTAGTAGGCTACCTCAACCTCTAGATAATAAATAGGTAGACGGAGCCTCTCAGCTCCGTCCCCTAGTGTTATAACCTGATTAGAACGGTAATCCGCCATCAGGAGTTGTAGGATTGTGTGTAGCTGTTGCTTCACCTTTTGGCTCCCAAGTATCTAGCTCTAGGTAGTAGTTACCACCCTTTGCTTGTTTAACTTCAAGGTTTACCCATCCGTTTTTCTGATTAGCTTGTAAAAAAGCTACAGCTTCGTCTACTTTGATAGACTGTTTGCCGACAATAAAGTCGGGCGCATTTGCGTTTCTCTTAAATGAGAATCCGTTTGCGAAGATTTTACTCTCTGCCATAATCAATTGATTTTAATTTGGACAAATATATATAGTCCCGGGTTAATAAACAAATTGTCAACATTAAATCTCTCCGTAAAGAGCGAATGTTGCAGTATCCTTAGTAGGATCTTGTAGCCAGCGATTGATATTTTCAACAGCTGACCAAAACTTTCTCTTGCCTGACTCAATGATTTGAGGTGAGGCTTTGTACACCGCGCATAGGTAAGGCTTTGTCTTACCCTGCGCTACCCAATAAAAGGTATCGGTATCAGCAACCGTGCTGTAGATGTAGGCTTGGATGTCGTAATCAAAGCTCTTCACATCGTAAGGGAATCCTGACACACTCCTAGTAGACTTACTATCGGTTACGAAGCCGTCTCCTAGGACGTCATAGAAGCCACGTACGGGCACATCTTCAATCCAAGTGTTGAACTCTACCTGTGGTGTTCCTGTGAGGAATGAGCGCACCGGAATGAGCTCACCTGTTTCAGGGTCTACCACCTCAGAAGCATCAAGCCTAGAGATCATATCCTTAGCCATCTGCCAATCCTCCTCAGAGACCTGAGAACGGCCATCACTATCTTGTGATGCTTTCCATTCCTTGTACTGCTTGGATGCTCTAGGGTTCTTGTAGCTGTCCTTCAACTCGGCAATAATTTCCGAGTCATCAAGTACATAGAACTGCTCGTTCACCTTCTCAGGTTCTAACAGCATCATATCGTACAATGAGCCGAAGCTTAACGCAGGGCTGTCTTTATATAGTAACCCCCGCACATAGAGTTCAAACAGCTTAAGATCTTGCTGTCTACCACCATCGGCGGCGTACTTTAGAGCTGAGTAGGACAGGTAGGGTTTACCTGTCCGCTCAACTAATTTCTTAGCAAATTCCATTACACGAACTTCTTCAGTGCTTCAACCTGCTTAGGTGAGAACTTGTTGCCGTACTTCTCAAGAATCATATTGAGTACAGGTCCCTTCTTATCATCAGGTGTACTCTTCAGGTAGTCTATAGACTGCTGAAAGCTGTCGTCTTTACCTGCGGGTGCGCTAGCTGTTCTGCCTGCAGTAGCTGTTGTGCTCTTGCCGTGTGAATTGGTAGCGTCAGCATCTGCCGTATCATCAATAAGTAGTAGGTTACCTAGAGCGTACTTCTTACCATAAGAAGAAGCGGACCCAAAGGCTTGTGGTACCTGCATACCTTTTTGTTGTAGGTCTACGCCCACTATCGCTGTCGCCTTTATGGAGGCGTCGCTCTGTGTGTCGTAGATGGTAGCTGTTGATAAGATCACCGGTGTGTTGTAGTCGGTAATAGTTTCCTCACTCACTACGAAGTATACCCCGTACTTGCTGTTAAAGGGCTTGAGACCCTCGAGGATGTCCTCAGCGCTACGGAAGTTGTACTTCGCGAAGCTGTTGTAACGGCTTTTCTTAGCCTTGAATTCCTGCTGCACTAGAGACAGCTTCTCTCCTAAAGTCATAGTATTTAATTTAAGTTAGACTCGTTATTTCATTGCAATATAGTAATAGTCAAGGGACTACACAAGTTTTTCAGGTAGTTTCTCAGGCTACGTGCTTGGGCTTGGGGCCCCGCACTTTAGCCTTCTACAAGAACCATTCAGTAACCGGTTAGGTAGTAGGTCCTCAAAACCTACTACCCTCTAGAGGGTTGGTAATATGCTTAGAGTATAGATTCTGAGTGAACAGCTGAGCTACCCAAGTTAAGTGAAAAGACCCCCCTTTCCCCCCATAAGAGGGGAAGTAAGAAACACTCAACCCGGGTAATGCATATGCTTATCGTATGAGTTCTTCGCTCACAGCATCGCAACCTATAGACGCAAGTTTCCACGCCGTCGCTGTAACTAAACAGCTAGTTGAATACACATTTGTTGATCCGGTGTGTACTACGCTTCCGGACATTGGCGAAGTTATCTACTATCAGTAACCATCTCTTCCAAACGTAAGGGCTTTGTTTTGTGTTGCGCCTCAATACTCAGCAACAAAAAAGACCCTAGTAGTTTCACCGTCTCGCCCTCGGTTACTTCTGCTAGAGTCTTAAATGTATGCTTCTAAAACAATCACAACGGCGAGAAGGATTGTTTGTTAACGCAAAGATACAGCAAATATTTTAATTATTCGCAGTTACTCTTATGTTGCTTCGTAAATACTTCAATCTGCCCCATCAGGGCTTCTATACGGGCCATATCGTGCACATCTAGTGATCGGTCAGCGAGCTCAGCTCTTACACGTACTCGTTCTATCAGTGAGTACATATCATCTTTTAAGTCTTGTAGTATCATAGTAGTTTATCTATGTTAATTAATTTGAAAAACAACTGAAGGGCGCTTGTTAATAACCACCCAACAGCTATACCTATTGCTAGTCCAAAGGATATCTTGAACAGCTGTCTAAACCCGTAATCCCTAAGCATCACCGATAAGGTCTCTAACCTTGTTAAGTATTTTGTATAGTCCGCTTAGAACCTCCCTAGAGGTTTGTGCGGCCTCATCCATCTTTGCATCTTCGTAGCTGTTTAGCTCTTCGCTAACATCCTCTATCATAAATGTAACACAAAGCGCTATAGCTTTTAGTTCTCCTGAACTGAATTCATTACTAATCTTCTGCATCTCCAATGTTGTTTAAGGTACCGCACTCACATATGTGCAGTTGGTTAATACCAATTACTATCGGTATGGGCTTCTCACAGCCCAAACATAAAAACTTGTTATCCATAAGCCAAGTTAATTAAAATTATCAGTAACCGCAAGTCTTTCCTTGCTGTCAGTCTTTAGTAATCTTTGGTGTATGTTACAACCCGCTAGGGCTAGGAGCACACCTTGACCTTAAATTGAATTGAATTGGCAGAATACTCTTCTATCCCGAAGACCTCCGGGACTGCTTATGCTCCTATTTTATATTATAGGCTGTACGCTAGGCGCAAGTGTCGATCAAACTCTAGTAATTCTTCTAGGTATACTGAACGAAATGATTCTTCCTGAGGGGTCAACACTGAAAGTGGGTATTTCTTTGTGTATTTCTTCCCGTGTCTATCGTGTGTCCCAGCGCCAAACTTCTTGGCGACCCTGATTGCACCCTTCTTGCTGTAAGCGTACACGTGGTTACCACCACCCTGCTCCCACGCAAACGTGTAGCATAGGTCTCCGTTATGGTTTCTATGTTTCTTAGGCATAATAAATGTGTTTTAAGATATCAGTAACCGGTGACCCTAATCAGGGTACACCATTATCGTTCCGGCATCGTGCCATTCAAAGTACCATCCGCGCTTATTGACCATATTGTCAAGGGTAGATAAAACACCAAGTTCGTATATTCTTTCCTCAGCGTAGTAGTCAAAGTAAGGAATACCCTTTTTGTTCAGGTACCCACACTCAGCGCATATCCAAATACCACCTTCGCTACCATCAAAGTCTTCAGTAGTTCCCGTGATTGGAAAGTACTCTCCAAGTACTTTCAACATTTCCTCTCTGCTTGTCATTCTTTTACCTCTTTAGTAACGTTATTAATAATTAAAGAGAACTCACCACGCTGTAGTTTACGAGCCTCTTTGTAGCTGTTAGCATATAGCAGTTCATCTTCTCGTTCACCGCCAAAGTAATTCTCAATGGTGTACTTTTTCATTCTTCAATCAGGTGTTTGATTAGACCTTTTCTAAATGTTTCGTACTCGTTATCGGCGCAGTACATTAGCTCACCTATCTCATTGACTAGGTCTATAAGTCCTAGTCCCTTAGCCATAGCCATAGCGCCGTGTAAATCTTCACCATCTAGTTTCTCAGCTATCATAATGTAGCCATTACGCAGAATTTCCATTCTAGTTATCATAAGCATTAATTTAAGTTATCAGTAACCGCTAGACTTAGTCTAGCATAGTAACGTTCTCAGCTCTTAAGAACTCAGTGCGGTGTGCATCCTTGAATTTGACCTCTAAGAAGCCGTTTGCGGACTTGTCTACTAGGAAGCCTAGCTTACCTGTAGATTTACACATTACACCTCTCATAAGGCGTTCTACACGATTGCTTTGTGGGGCAGTCATATTCTCTTCGTACTTCCTAGCGTACTTCAGGTACAAGTACTCACCATCCTCACCTAGCTGTGCTTTTATTTTGAAGATCAGTTTACGTTGTTCAGCACCTTTTTTGTAGACTCTAGGGTCTTCGCTACGCCCGTAGTGCCAATCGTGCATCTCCAACAGCTGTGCAAAGTCTTGTTTGTTCATAAGCATTCAATTTAAGTTATCAGTAACCGAAGGGTCATTCGCCCCCTCTTGAAAGTATTTCGTGTTGCGCTTGAAACTGCAACATACGTAACTCTTCGTACAATTTGTCTAGCTGTACACTAGTCATCTCACGCAGGTCAGCGCTAGATACATTTACGATTATCTTTTTGTCAAGAACCATAAGCATTTAATTAGTTATCAGTAACCGAGGTGCGTTGCACCTCTTAGTCTCAGGCAAGACTTCTTTCGCCGTTATCAGCGAAGGAGTAGTAATCACTACCCGTTAGTATTAAGTGGTCTAGTAGTTTAATGTCAAACATCTTTAGCCCTTCTTTGATGGCTTTAGTTTCTCTTTTATCGCTTTCGGAAGGAGTCTTTGTACCGGTGTGATTGTGCGCGAGGATAACCGCTTCACAGCCACTTAGAATGGCTTTTCTTACAATCTCTTTGTTAGGTATGATTGTTTTCTCAGCATCTCCAATGGTCAGGATTTCAGCAAACATCACCTGATTACCTCTATTCAAGAATGTAGCGGTCATCATCTGCTTGATACGGATTTGGTCACCCATCATTTCACGTATCAGGTCGTTTGCATCACGTGAGCAACGTATACTCTTTTCAATAGGTTTCTTAGCATCTACAAATGTTGTTTGTAATTCACCAAGAAATACGTTCTTCATAGTTTTCATAAAGCAATTAATTAAAAGTTATTCTTATCAGTAACCAAGGACAGCTAGTGCTGTCCCTGCATCTCTCATACGCACTCTCTGCGTTCCGTGGTTTCGCCCCATCTCAGGGGTCGTACCCGTAGGTACAGCTAGGTAGATTGCCTAGCCTCATCAGACTGATTTAATTTTCCATAATGTCAAAGAACGCTGAGGTCTTACCCTCATTTGCTTTAGCTAATCTACGAAACGATATCGAGACTACCAAACATATTCACAACTTTATTCACATTCAGTATTAAGTACTGAGTACAAATACTTAGTTGTTAGTTCCCGTTCCTAGCACGACCTAGGCGCGCCCTAAAGGCGCCAACGGGAAGTGCCTTCTTTAGGACTTGATCGATTCTACCGGTTCACCATCAAGGTCACATACACCATTCAGGTAGGCAGTATACTCATTCACCAACTGCTCAATGGATTTGTCGGTGTTCAGGTACTCAGACCGGCCATCAAAGGCTGATACAAGGCTTCTAAGGAAGTCAATTGAATCATAGGTCACCTTACCTGATAAAGTCGGATGCGGTGCTTCGTGGATGAGTTTAGATACGTTTTTCATAAGACTTAAATTTAAATTATCAAAAGGTTTCTACCACCAAAGCCCGACCAAGTTTCCAAGGTCAGGCGAGGTGCTGAGGTCTACAGCTGTTAAGACAGCAGTGCTAAGGCTTTTTTAGTTCTGCCTAGCCATAGGTAATACACGTAGTCATATGGCGCATTTAAAGATTCAGCCAACTCAGTAAACAAACGTTCTCTTACGATGCTATCTCCAATACCAATGTATTCGTATACATTGCTACCAACGTGTAGTACATTTAGCAATCCTACAAACGTAGTGTTTTCGTTGATTTCAGCACCTAACTCATCAGTTGGATAAGTCTCACAATAAAAATTCTTAATAGTCATAAAGCGTTAAATTAAATTAGTTACGGACTGCCCTGAGGCAGTTTCGGGTATGCTTACCCATCATCAGCGCAACAGCTATTTTTCTTTGTGAGACTCAAGGTATTCATCCCAAGAAACCACATCACCCGTGCTTAGTTCAAGGTAAAAATTCTCACTTCTCACCTCTTCGTAAAAGTCCCATTCAGTATAGTAATACATTTCATAATCGTAGTACTTTTCTTTAAGTTCATCTATGGTTTCCCATTTGTACTCATCATCTTTAGCCCATTCCATAAGGTATCCAACCATATCTTTCTCGTACTTCAGGTAGATTCTATCAAGAAGTAAAAACCCATCATCAAATCCTTCACCTGATTCATCACATTTGCGTGACCAAAATTGTTGCACCTTGAGTAGACCCTCAATGGCGTTAACCTTAGACTGAATACTCAGGTCGGTATTGGATAGTTTTACAGCTATCATTGATACTTCTTCTTCAGCTAATCTACCTTGTCTTTCAAGGTCTTGCTGAGCGTAGGAATAACGTTGTTCTAGATTTGTCATAAAGCATTTAATTTAAGTTTATACTACCGACCACCGAAGTGGTCACGCTCAGGGCCTAAAGCCTATTTAAAGTCCCCCTGAGGACTGATAACCTAGCAAGGTATACCGATGTGCTCATCGAGGTCGTAAGTAGCTACACGTAGCGTTTCGCAGATGAGTTGCTCCTTGCCGATATCAACAGCTACCTTGTACACCTTGCCGTTCGGCATTTGGTACGTAGCGTACGTATCGTTGTGGTCTTTACCTGATAACCTGCTTTGCTTGAACGAACGGGTTATACTGCGACCCGTTAACAAGCACTCACGCCACGCCTGATTGCGGTAAATGAGGCCTACACGGGTGAAGGCAAAGTGCTCATCCTCACGGATAGGTAGCAGGTCAACCAATCGGTCAGCTAGTTGTACAATCTCAGGTCTTACCTGAGCGAACGATTTGAAGTCTTTTTCATTGATAGTCATAAAGCATTTAATTTAAGTTAGTAATGTTATCTACCACCAAATCCCCGCATTTATTTCAGTGCGGGGCGTTGGCTTAGTGATTGTTAGCTTAGTCTACATTGCAATCCACTAGTCTTTTTGCAGTCTTGTAGCCACAACCTGAGTAATCAGTAATTTCACCGCTCAGGTCAGTAGTTACCTCGATGTCGCAATCAAACGTGAAGACCTTTCCGATTACTTCACCTCTGAAGATTTCTAGTTGAACGTTTAATACATTTCTCATAAAGCATTTGTTTTAGTCGTTCATTCGTTTGAACACGACAAACATACAATACAGCTACCATATACACAAGCATATCAACAACTTTATCCACAATTAATCTACAACCTCAGGTTGGTGAATAGGTGCTCAGGTCAGTGTTAGTGCTTACTCAGGGTAGAATGTTGAAGGGGTAAAATAATTTAAGGAGTGTGTGTGAAGAGGTAGGTGAAGGTAGGTTAATGGGGTGTGAATGTATGGATGGGTGATTGTTCCTAACCCCCTGTAAACACTAGCCTTCAGCAGTCAGCAATTCATCGGCTAAAAGCTAAAATCCTCAGAGATTTACCTATCGCATCGAGGGGGGTGGGGTCGCATAATTGGTTCGGAGGTGTGCGTACATATGTGATCATATATATATAATCCCCCACTTAAACATAACTCAACTCTAAATTACCTACCCACCTAAACATTTCTCAGATCTAATTCACCAGAGCTATTCTAAGCCCTCTATATATGTGGTGCATTCTGTACCTATATAGCTGTTAATTGGGCTTATTAGGGTGTGTTTATGGATGATTTAGGGGGTGTCTGATGCAGCTGTTAGGGATCAGAGAGGGTGGTGTAGGTTTTCGGGGGTGGTGTTGGGGATAAACAACAGCTAAATTTATCTGTTGGGAAAGCGGACAACTGCTTCTAAGAGCTGTTGGTAGCGATTTAGTTGCTGTATAGTTCTTGCCGCTTACAGGGGAGTAGCTTGGCGGGCCTCTGTTTTGGACGACAGCCCTTAAGCTACCTCATAATGTTTCTGGTATAGCAACAGTGTTCAAGAGGAAAGAACTCTGTTGCGGAGTAAATACAAAGCGAAGTTACGGAAAATATTTTAGATTGTCAAGTCAGTGTTTACTGGGGGTACAGGAGGTTTAGGTAAGCCTAAACCTCTTACCATCGTCTAGTTTAGGCAAGCCTAAAACTTTTAGCACTACATTCTAGCTCTCAGACAGTTATGATATCTTTACTATCTTTGCACCTATGACAGGAGCTATTATCATACTAGGGATCGTATCAATGTATGCGATGTTGGTGAGGATATCTAAACTAGAGTTTGATGTGCCGGAGCCATTTGCCTGCGGAAGTGATGAGGTGTGTTACTGTGATGAATCTAAAGATTGTAAAAAGAAAGCATAGATGAAACTAAAGAAGTACGGAAAAGGCGGTAAGTACGATATGTACGGAAACGGCGGTGGTGTTAAGGTCACTAAGAAGATGGCTGATGATAAGTTCAAGAAGGACTTTGAAGCAGCGGCTAATATGACTAACGACCTAGCTAAACAGCTAGCTAAAGGTGTTGACGCTAAGGGTATGCCATTAAAGCCAGCAGCAAAGAAAGCATTGGCAGAGCAGATCAAGAAGCGCAAGGCCAGTGAGCAGGGTATGAAGGCTAACTACCGTTACGTAGGTACAGAGATACCTGCAGGCAAAGCACCGTTTGAAGATGATGCTATGTACTTGAAAGGCGGTCAAGTTAAGCTTGACGCCAACAAGGACGGAAAGATTACTGGTGCTGACTTCAAGATGCTTAAGCTCAAGAAGAAGTAATGAAGGCTAAGAAGTCTAAAACACACGAGATGGTGAAGGCTCCTTCTGGTTATCATTGGATGACAGAGAAGGGCCGCCATTATCTTATGTCTCATAAAGGAGACTTTGTACCACACAAGGGTGCAGCTCTAGAGGCTAAGTTCCGTATTAAGAAGGGACATTGATCTGTTCCTCCCCGTCTATCTTACGATAGAACTTACTTACCATAAGTCTAGCTGTTTGGCTTAGCGCATACCGTACGCGGTAGTTCATCTTAAGCTCATCCCTAAACAGATGGTCCTCACGGGTATCTGATGGGGTAAGTTTATCAAAGTGTTTATAGATATACCCCTTTTGTCTTAGTGGGTTTATTAATCTCTGATACAGGTTATGCTTATTATAGAAGTAAGCCTCAGCCATATAGTCTATTGTAAAGAACTCTAGATCGTAAGCAAACAGCATAAACCTCATCTCAGATTCTTTGATGTCGTAGTTCAACGACATATCCCTCATCGTTAGGCTCCAATACTTTAAATGATTTGTTTTGATGTATCTGTCCTTGATGACAGAGAAATCACGGAACATCTTGCTCCGTGCTACTTCACTTTTAGGCATAACGTTGAATTTAATATCTTTGTACAAAATTAATATTTATGAGCACGCTCTCAGGACAAAAGATAAAAGATAAGTTCGGGAACCTTCTTCACGTTGAAGGAGGCGTAACCTCCTCAACGAAAAATGTAGAAGACGGCACAGGAGATGCAACAGCTCTCAAGCTCTCAACTACCGAGGTAGAAATTAACGGCACGCAGTCTTTTACTGCTGCGCCTGCTACAGACAACGCAGAGCTTACAGCATTACTTGTTAACGGCAGCAATGAAGTGGTTAAGCGTGAGCTCACCTCTAATGCATTCAGCACAGACCCTATAGTACCCAGCAGAATAATCGCTAGACAAGAACTAGATAGATCACTAACAGCTGGAGGCCCTGCAAGTGATATGGGCTTTGCACCTATAGACAATTCAAACCCTAACGGGTCCTACCAAGTAGGTAGCACAGACCCGTATACATTTGCTACAAGCAGCATCACTGTAGATGAGGCTGGTGTGTACCGTATTGATATAAGCTTTCAGTACGACGCTATTGCTGTTTCAGGTACAAACGTAACAACAGTGGTACTAGTAAACGGAACAGCTGTAGCCACAGCCTTGAGATCAAAATCAGCAACAGGACTATCAATGGTTTCTTTTTACTACGGTAAATACCTAGCGGCAGGAGATATCATCACTGCTACCAGTTTATCATCAGCTGGTAATGTTGTTCTTAAAGCAGGATCTGCAGTAGAGGTATTAAAGATAGCATAATGAAAGAAAGCCACAAAGATTGCATCATAGAAGTACAGGAGCTAATGGTAGCTATTAACGAGACCATTGCTAAGTACGGACTAGAGAAGGAAGTAGTAGTGGCTTTAGCGGTTGGGTTTTTAGACCTAGACGACCCAAGTGTAACACCTGATGCAAAGGAGATTACTGTAGGTATGAACCTACTCTCCTCTATAACAGTTGAAGACGAGGATGAGCTAGACGACGTATTATCGTACGTCGCCGACGCTTACAAAATAGAACAAGAAAGCGATCCAAGCAATATAAACTATTGGATCAACCGTATGAATAACAACGGGGACGTAAATTAAATAAAATGATTCGTAAAATTATTATAGGGGTAGACCCCCTAAAGGCTATGGCGTACTATGTGGGTCAGAAAGCCGGTGACTCCTTAGTGGATGCCATCGTTTTAGACGAGGCATACCTACATAAATTTAAAGAGAAAAGATACTTGGTGTACATCAAGCACCCTGAAGATGGCGTAATGCTATGGAAGAGTGTGGAGAATGTACCTGTACTCATTGAGTACGACCTTAATTTTTAATTCAATACATATGCGTAGTTTATACGATTTCTTCGTTAAGATGCCCAAGGCTTTTAACGATGAGGTAGAGGTGGGCGATACATCCATCTACATTGATCCGAAGTGGAACGAGTTTGAAAACCGCAAGCAGTGTGCTGAGGTTGTAGCCGTTCCTGAGAAGTACGACACCCCTGTTAAGGTTGGTGACACCATCTACTTCCACCACCACGTAGTTATATCTAATGAAGGCAGGGGCCAGCGTATTGATGACGACATCTACGTTGTACGCTTTGATCCTAACAACAGCCACACCACACAAGCTTATGCCTACAAGGACCAGCATACAGGTGAGGTGAGTTTGCTTAGCGACTGGGTGTTCCTAACACCAGAGGAGCAAGCCTACGAACAGGTTACCACAAGCGGTATCATCATTGACCTTGAGAAGCCTGAGTACAACCAATACGGTTATGTACTCTATGACTCACCTGCAGTACAACAGCTAGGATTGAAGAAGGGTGACAAGGTGATGATTATGAAGAACGCCGACTACAAGATGGAGGTAGAGGGCGAAGAGGTATTCCGTACACACATTGATCACATCTACGCTACAGGTTTCTAATGGGACGTAAGAAGCAATTCAGCAGCGTAAGAGCCGGTGAGGAGCTGTTGGAAGCTATGGCTGAGGCCATACGCAACATCACTGAAGAGATAAGACGCCCTATAGATACGGAGCAATCGGGCTCCGGTAGACGGGCGGAACTAAAGAGTATCAAGGAGTCAGCTTTGGATGCAAAGGAGTTAATCACTGAGTATCAGAAGCTTGAGACAATGATCAAAGAACTTAAAGATACTGGAGGCATTGAGGCACAGAGAGATTTCTCTGGCGGTCTTGCTGAACAGTACGCTAAACGTTAATGGCTGGTTTAAAAGACATAGAAGGCTATGGTGAGAAGGTAATCAATATATGCCCAAAGGATACTGCGGGTGAGATCATAGAGATTGCTGACCTATTTATCCAGCTACCTGCAGTACCACCAAAGAACGAAATACTCTACCACGACCTACCTAAAGAAGAGCAGCGCTGGATCCGTCAGGATATGCCTACAGAGCTATCCCGTATAGGTTCTATGGATGAGTGGTACGATATGCCTAAGGAGTTCAAGGCAAAGTACGAGTCGTACATACGCAGTGAGTTTGAGCGCAGGAACAACGGGATGTGGTTCTTTAATAACGGGGAGCCTACCTACCTTACCGGTGCACACTATATGATGCTGCAGTGGAGTAAGATAGATGCCAGCTTCTACGGGTACTACCTTCAGTTCCAAAGGGATATTAACTACCATATGGAGGCCTGCTTCGTTGACCCAAGGTGTGCAGGACAGCTGTATACTAAGTGTCGCCGTTCAGGTTACACCAACGTCGCTGCTAGTAAGGTGGACGATGTAGGTACCTCTACCTACGATGTCACCGTAGGGATAATGTCTAAGACAGGTAAGGACGCTCAGGAGAATATCTTTATGAAAAAGGTGGTAGGTATGTACAGACACTACCCATTCTTCTTTAAACCTATACAGGACGGTACTACCAACCCACGTCAGGAGCTGGCGTTCCGTGAGCCCTCTAAAAGGATCACGAAGAATAACAAGACCAGCTCTAAAGGTCAAGCACTTAATACGATTATCAACTGGCGTAATACCACTTCCAATGCCTATGACGGTGAGAAACTGAAGCTGTTGTTTATTGATGAGGGCGGTAAGTTTGAGCGTCCTGAAGATATACTAGAGGTCTGGCGTATCCAGCGTACCTGTCTTATGGTGGGTCGTAAGTTTGTAGGCAAGGCCATCATAGGCTCAACAGTTAACCCTCTAGACAAAGGAGGTAGAAACTACCGAGACCTGTGGGATATGTCCAACCCTAACGATAGAAACTCTAACGGCAGGACCAAGTCTATGCTCTATAGGATTTTTGTACCAGCGTACGAAGCATTAGAAGGATTCTTTGACCGCTACGGTAACCCTGTAGTAGAAAACCCTGACGAGCCAGTTATGGGTATTGACGATGAGCTTATTGAGATAGGTGCAAAAACATACCTAAAGAATGAACGCAAAGGATTATCAGGTGATAGCAATGAGCTTAACGAAACAATACGCCAGTTCCCGTTTACCGCAGAGGAAGCCTTCAGAGACTCTACTAAATCTAGCTTATTCAATATTGCTAAGATCTACGAGCAAATAGAATACAATCAAGACCTTTACCCAAAGCCGGTGGTGCAGGGTAACTTTGTTTGGGAGAACGGTAAGCAGGATACTCAAGTTGTATTTAGACCAGATGCAAACGGTAGGTTCCGTGTGGCGTGGTTGCCACCCGTAGAGCTGCGTAACAAGGTAGTTATAGAGCGCGGTAAGAAATCTCCGGGCAATGATTGGCTAGGTGTAGGTGGGGTGGATAGCTATGATCTTGATGCTACCGTTGATGGTAGAGGCTCTAAGGGAGCCTACCATCTATACAACAAGTTTAATATGGCACACCCCTCTAATATGTTTGTGTTAGAGTATGCCTCGCGTCCACCATTAGCTAGAATATTCTATGAGGATGTACTGATGGCTGCCGTGTACTACGGGTATAAAATACTAATAGAGAATAACAAGTACGGTATAGCTAGATACTTTGAGACCAGAGGGTACGATGAGTATTTAATGGACAGGCCCGATCATCTCAAATCAACAGCTAGGGTAACTGTTAAGACTAAGGGTATCCCGTCTAACTCACAGGACGTTATACAGGCTCACGCACAGGCGATAGAGTCTTTTATTCACGACCACGTAGGTATGAATGATAACGGGGACTATATGCCGATGTACTTCAATAGAACGCTAGAGGATTGGATTAATTTCCGTATAGACAACCGTACACAGTATGACCTTACTATCTCCTCAGGGTTAGCATTATTAGCTGCACAACGCACAAAGAAGAAGAAAGAGAAATCTAAGTTTGACAACAAGACCTTCTTCCGCAAGGGCAAGTCAATCCAGCGTTGATAAAAACATTATATTTGCAGTTGATAACGATTCAGCGAAACGATGAATGATTACAATAAATCTACTTTTCCAGATCCGCTAGCAGCTACGGAGGAGAAAGTACAGAAGGCATACGGATTAGCTTATGCCAAAGCTTTAGTTGCTCAATGGGGAGGTGTAGACACTGAGGGAAGCTTGTATCGCAAGCGCTTCAAGGAGTTTGAAACTGCCCGTCAGTACGCTAATGGTACTCAAGATACTTCTATCTATAAGCAGATACTTAATTCTCTTGATGCAAATAATGGCGACGGCACTATGATGACGTTGGACTGGACACCAGTACCTATTGTCCCTAAGTTTGCAAAGATTGTTGTTAATAAAATCATCTCATCATACCGCTACCCACAGGTAGAGGCTATTGACCCGTTATCACAGAATGAGAAAGACATCAAGAAGAAGAAGATTGCCTTGCGTATCGAGAACAAGGAAATGTTCCAAGAAGCAAAAGCTGCAGGTCTTGATGTTGATGTAGATCCAGACAAGCTACCACAAACACCAGAAGAGGTAGAGATATTCCTAGACACTAATATAAAGACCGACGCAGAGATTGCTGCACAGCTAGCCACTAATATGACGCTAAGCTGGAACAACTTTGATGAGCGTGTATATCGCCGTAACGTTGAAGACTTAGTGAACTGTGGTATGGCTGTTACCAAGCGTAGCAACGATCCCAACTACGGTATACAAGAGGAGTATGTAGACCCTGCTTACTTCCTTCATAGCCATACAGATGACCCTACGTTTTCTGATATGATTTATGCTGGACACCTCAAGCGTATCTCCATACAGGAGCTTAAGCGTTTGGCTGGTGATCAGTTTACTGAGGAGCAGTACCAAAAGATAGCTAAGACCGTAATGAATAAGTACGGCAATAACGCTTCAAGTTTTGTAGATAACTACTACGACCAACGTCTAGGCCGTTATAACTACGGCTACGACGAGTTTACTATAGAGGTCCTAGACTTTGAGTTCTTATCTGTTGACTCTATGATCTACGAAAAGAAGCAATCACGCTTTGGAAACATTGGGTTCTACTTCAAAGGCAACAGCTACGAAGCCCCAAAAAACAGCGTATACGACAGAGAGCCTATACAGATGAACAATGCTACTATTTATGGTGGTATGCACATTGTAGGTACAGAGTACATCTTTAACTACGGACAAAAAAACAACGTACCTAAGAATATCCACGACCTTACGAAGGCTCGTATGTCGTACTCAGTTGTAGCTACGAATATCCGTAATATGATTCCTAAGAGCTTAGTTTCTAGCGTCATAGGATTTGCAGATCAATTGCAGCTGTCTCACCTCAAGATACAGCAGGCTATCGCTAAGAGTAAGCCAGACGGTATCATCATTGACATTGAGGGGCTAGAGAATGTAGACCTAGGGCGCGGTGGTGACTTACAACCGCTAGAGATCCAAGACATCTACGAGCAAACGGGTGTGTTCTACTACCGCAGTAAAAACCCTGAAGGTGGTTTCCAAAACCCACCGGTCCAACAGATAGACAACCGCATTAGAAACATCAACGAGCTTATCGCTCTATACAACCACTACCTACGTATGATCCGTGATGCTACGGGTATCAATGAGGTAATGGACGGTACCACACCTAAGGGTGAGGCACTAGTAGGTGTGAATCAGATGGCTGTTGCAGCAGGAAACAACGCTTTATACGACGTAACTAACTCATCTATGATCTTGTACCGGAAGGTCTGTGAAGACATCTTAAAATGTCTACAGATCCTTCCTGCAGAGTCTGTACTATACAAGGTATATGAGAAGGCTATAGGCAAGACTAATATGAAGGTGTTGAACAGCTTCAAGGATTTACCGATGTACAACTTTGGTATTCAGGTGATGACAGACCTCAACGATAGAGACCGTCAGTACTTGGAGCAGAACATTCAGATTGCATTATCTCAGAAGGAGATTGATCTGGAAGATGCTATTGCTATCCGCAACATCAAAGATGTGGACCAAGCAGAGCGCCTCTTAGTAATACGCCGTAAGAAGCGTATCGCTCAGCAGCAGCAATTACAACAAGCAAACATACAAGCACAAGCACAGGCTAATGCTCAGGCAGCACAAGCCTCTATGCAGGCCGAGGTTCAGAAAGAACAGGCGATGATGCAGATGGAGATGCAGAAGAAGCAGATGGAGTTTGAGATGAAGGCTCAGCTAGCACAGCTAGAACACAAGATGCGTATGGAGCTAGAACAGCTTAAAGGTGAGTACGGTGTTATAGAGCAGCAGATTGAAAGCCAAGTAAAAACCTCAGCTGAGACGATGAAGGAAGACAGAAAGGATAAGCGCGTTAAGAAGCAGGCGGTTGAGCAATCAAAGCTCATTAGCCAGCGTCAAGGACAGCGCGGTGAACTTCCTGAGGACCAAACAGATATGTTGTTATAATAATTATCTTTGTCAGGTATTTAGCGCACAGGCGCATTGATCTTGACAACTTAAAACTTGATATACGATGGCTTACGAAAACGTAAACGCAACCCCTAACTTCCAACGCCAAGTTCTTGGTCAGAAGGGATTCAGAAAACTAAGAACGGGTGGCAGTTCAACTGCAGGTGAATTCTACCGTGCAATCACTGTACTAGCAGATGCAAGCATTACACTTAGCTCAGAGGCTGGTGATGACTTAACTGCGGAGACTATCCCTGCGGGTGTAACTATCTACGGATTGTTCAGCAGCATTACTGTTGTTAGTGGTGATGTCCTTGCATATATAGCATAAGCTATGTTAGGTCTAGGGTTATCATTAACTACAGGAGGTGTAATTACCCCGTACTATGCTGTTGTCGCTGCTGCTTTTAGAGATAGAGTAGAGGCTGATGGCGGTACAGTGGAGAGTATGTCTTGCTTGAAGGCCGACTTGAAGGTGCTTAATCCTATTAAGCCACCAGCATACACAGGGTTACTTAATGACTATAGTGGTGCTGCGGCAGCATACTCTTTGCGCTTGTTAGATAACACCTACACGGGCAACGCTATCAAGGTGCGTAGAGCATCGGACAATGCCGAGCAAGATATAGCGTTTGCAAACAATGAACTTGATACGGCAACGCTTGAGACTTTTGCGAGTGGTACGGATGCCTTTGTAACGACTTGGTACGACCAAAGTGGGAATGGGAATAACGCAACGCAAACAACTGCATCAAGTCAACCTAAAATCGTTTCAA